>Ga0196965_1000125_pt1 | contig 59768 bp, 61 predicted proteins | sample S1_20metaG_FD_148668 | JGI IMG/M metagenome (GOLD analysis project Ga0196965, IMG submission 148668) | Soil microbial communities from Anza Borrego desert, Southern California, United States - S1_20 | ecosystem: Environmental > Terrestrial > Soil > Desert | place: USA: California | collected...
TGTACTGGCTACCTGGTAGTTTCTTTTTGTGCGGTCTTCCTTTTAATTTTTGTCCTGACATTTGTTTACATCTTTTGTAAACCTATTTCAGGACGAGACACCGAGCAGGGAAATAAGGAAAACTCTGCAAACAGCGAAAGCGGTTCTATTTTGCATGGAAATATTTTATATGCACATATTTTATTTGCCGTTTTTAATCTTGTCTGAATTTTGACTGTATGGAAAAGCGTGCTTATAATAATCTCTTTCTCTGTTACTTCATAAATTAATTTATAACTCCATTTTGTACAGATCTAAAATTTTCCGGTTCCCTCAACCAATACAATCAGTATCCATCTTTGCACTTTATATCAAAACTGAATATATCAGTATAATTCATTCCCTTCCGATAGATATTAAAAGTTAGACTTCCTTCTTCCTTTTTTACTATATCTCCAATTTGTATAAACTCCCATAGACCACTGGCCTCATAATCGTATAAAGTAATAATGGCATTTTTATCATTATTGCCAATAACCAATCGAGGTATACCATTATTATTCTTATCCCTATTTTTTTTCTTTAATTCTCCATTAATTTTAAGTGGACGAATTTCTTTCTCATAATAATCATTACAGTTAAAACAAGAAACTATAAAAAAAGATAAATACATATATGGAAATTACTTTCATTATTTATCAAATATAATCTATTCAGAAGTATTGCCTTTACTATTGCACTTTTCTCATATTTCAACTCAAATTTTTCAATCCTCTTCCTTCGGTCTGCCTACCATCTTCCTTCGGTCTCCATTCGGTGTGCCATTAATTGCATTATAAGAAGATAAAAAAGTAAAGGCCTTCTTTAGCAGGAAAGCGTTTCAATTCACTTTTACCCTACGCTCAATAAAACTTCCATCTGGCTGATTAACAATAATCGTTAATTGTTTGGATAAAGGAGGATGAATAACATATTTTTCATTTAGAGGAACAATAGATTGAGTGCAAACATTGCCCGCTACTTTTCCCCATAGTTTAATGGATACTACCTCAGCTTTCACATTCACCTCAAATCTAGAAAAGGAATGACAACCATCTGGCCCTGCTGTTCCGAAGAACTGAATAGTGAGAGCTTCGTCTGCATTTACCACGTCCGAAATTACTAAACTATCTACCTTAATCTGATAGGTTTTTCCATCATCTTCTTCTTTGCAGGACATAAAAGAAATAGCACAAAGCAAAGCGAGTAAAAAATAAAACCTTCTCATCTCATCCAACATTAAATTCGTATTTACGTCCTCCAATTTTTCACATCATCCCTTCCCTCTCATCTTCTCAAACATATCCCACATCTCAGGGGTTACTTCTTCCATTAGATTAAACTCCCCAGCGCCTTTGAGCCATTCGCCTCCATCAATGGTAATCACTTCTCCGTTTACATACCCTGAAAAATCAGACACAAGGTAGGCCGCCAGGTTTGCCAGCTCCTGGTGGTCACCAAATCTTCCCACCGGAATTTTATTTTCAGGAGCAAACTTTTTTGCCAACTCTCCCGGTAATAACCTGCTCCATGCACCTTCCGTAGGAAAAGGCCCCGGGGCAATGGCGTTGCTTCTTATCCCATATTTTGCCCACTCTACGGCCAGTGATCTTGTCAAAGCAAGCACCCCCGCTTTGGCACATGCCGAAGGAGCAACAAAAGCGGAACCGGTCCAGCTATAGGTCGTGACAATATTCAAAAAAGTACCCGTCTTTTTACTTTCTATCCAGTCTTTTCCTAAAGCCAGGGTAAAATTATAAGTTCCCTTTAACACAATGTCTACAATAATATCAAAGCCTTTGTGAGATAGTCTTTCCGTAGGACTTATAAAATTTCCGGCGGCATTGTTTACCAAAACATCTACCTGTCCGAAAGTTTCCTTTACGGTTTTTATTACTTCTTCTATTTCTTTGTAAACCCTGACATCACAGGCCAAAGGCAGTATCCTTCCCCCTGTTTCCTTTTCCAGTTCTGTAGCGGTCTTTTGCAAAACATCAAGTTTACGACTGCATATCACCACATTGGCCCCCAACTGAAGAAAATACTTTGACATAGATCTTCCTAATCCCGTGCCTCCGCCGGTTACTATTATTGTCTTTCCTGAAAGGGCATCATCTCTGAGCATTGGTTTATTGTACATCATATATTTTCTATTAAATATTGATAAATGATTTTCAATAGTTAAACTTGTTACTTCTAAAATTTATTTGAAGAATGAAGATAAACAAACTAATCAGAACTTTTGCAAGCTTGGGAATTTTTGTCTTTTTACTCTCCGGTTGCATAGTTTCTAAGCAGAAATATGATGATACTTTAGCAGAAAAAGTGAAGACAGAGAGTGAGCGGGATGCATTACAGGAAGAATTAACCAGACTAAAGGAAGAAATCCAAAAGGCAACTGCGGAAAATCAAAAGCTTGCAGAAAACATTACCAGATTAGAAAAGGAAGTAAAAACTTTAAAAGAAGCCTTAAAAAAGGTTGAGGACGAAAAGGACCTTTTAAATTCCACTTATCAAAATTTATTATCCAACAGCGGCAAGGTCAGTTCTGATCTTGCAAAACAACAGGCGGAATTATTAAAGGCCGAAGAAAGTCTTGGAAGATCAAAAGTAGAAAATGAGAAACTTCAACATGACCTGAAAGAACGAGAAGAAAAGGTAAAGGCATTGGAGAAGATGATCGCCGATAAGGAAAACGCTGTAAATAATCTTAAAAATAAAATAAGCCAAGCGTTATTGAATTTTAAGGAAAATGACCTTTCCATAAATGTAAAAAACGGAAAAGTTTATGTTTCACTGGCAGAGCAATTGCTTTTTAAATCGGGCAGCACTACGGTAGATCCAAAAGGAATCCAGGCGCTTAAACAGCTCGCTGGTGTTTTAAAACAATCAAACGATATAAACGTGTTGGTAGAAGGTCACACCGATGATGTACCCATCAGCAAAACTTCGCAGTATATGAAAGACAACTGGGACTTGAGTGTGATGAGAGCAACTTCCATTGCTAAAATACTTATAAATAATGGAGTGGATCCTAAAAAAATAACGGCAGCCGGAAGAGGGGAGTTTTTCCCTGTAGACAGCGCTAAAACTGCTGAAGCAAGGCAAAAAAACCGAAGAACTGAAATAATTCTGACCCCGAGGTTGGATGAATTATTTCAAATATTGGAAACGAATTAATTTGATAATTAGGTAATGTGGCAATATGCTAATGAGTATTCCAAAAAGGAGGTTTTACCAAACACATTAACGATGAAAATAAACAGTAACAATAATTAACAAAGCACTTAAATAATTGTAAATCCTATATCTAAAAATAAAGCAAAAAGTTCCTCGCCAAAAAGCTAATGACTAATTGCTAAAAGCTAATTGCTAATACCTTATTAATTAAACTTAATTCAACATTTGTAAAACATGACAACACGACGCGATTTTATTAAGTCCTCATTACTCGCCGGAGTAGGAGCTTCCATGGTATCTAACTTTGCATTTGCTACAAATAATGTAAATGCGGCAAAAAAAATTGGGATACAATTATGGACACTTAAAGATGAGGTTAAAAATGACTTCAAAGGCACTTTAAAGAAAATAGCGGAAGTAGGCTATAAAGAATTTGAGTTCGCAGGGTACCATAACAATGATCCCAAAGACATTAAAAAGTTTTTAGATTCTATAGGAGTTAAAGCTCCCAGCGCTCACATTCCGACCACTGCTTTCGAAGAAGACATCAATAAGGTAATAGCCGACGCTAAAACGATTGGTCATAAATACCTTACTGTACCCTGGATGGCTCCCAAAACGATGGATGATTATAAAAAAGCAGCAGATAATTTTAATAAATGGGGCAAAGCGGTAAAAGATGCAGGCATGCAATTCTGCTATCATAACCATGACTTTGAATTCAAAGAAATAGATGGTCAAGTTCCTTACGATTATTTATTAAACAATACAGACAAAAACCTGGTAACCTATGAATTGGATTTATATTGGGTAAAAAGAGCTGGTAAGGATATTCTTACCTATTTCGAAAAATATCCTGGACGATTTGAAATGTGGCATGTAAAGGATATGGACAAAAACAATCCTGCTGAAAACACAGAAGTAGGAACAGGTCAACTGGATTTCAAAACCATTTTCAGTAAAGCGAAGCAATCTGGAATGAAGCACTTCTTTGTTGAGCATGAAGGCACTTTCAAATTGGATAAATTTGAGAGCATTACAAAAAGTTACAACTACCTGAAATCCATAGTTTAATTTTTAAACAGAGCGATTAGAAAAAAATGAAAATTAACCACAGAGAGCGTAGAAGTTTTCGTTGAGAGCATTGAGACTTTCTCTCTGTTTCTCTGCGTTTTCTTTTTGTTCCCTGTGGTCAAAATACGATGCGATAATTCATTGAAGTGAAGATTCCGAAAAGAACCGGACAGGCAGTGATTTAAAAGCATCACAAAAGCAATAAAAATAGACGATTTAAAGGAGTTTCCGTATGAAGTTCTTCGAACCTCATACCCCAAACCTATTACAAATGAAACCTACTAACCTGTTTGAAAATCTTCTTGTCCAATTAAAAAATAATATTCTATACATCACCATTGCAAGGGAAAGTAAACTAAATGCTTTAAACTTCAAGACAATTGATGAAATAGGAGAAGCCTTTGAAGCGGTTTACAGTGAAAAAGAAATAAAAGGTGTGGTTATTACCGGACAAGGAAATAAAGCATTTGTTGCCGGAGCAGACATTTCTGAGTTTATGAGCATAAATGAAGTAAACGCCAGAAAATGTGCTGAAGGAGGACAGGAAGTCTTCGCTCAGATCGAGGATTGTCCTAAACCCGTGATAGCCGCAGTAAATGGATTTGCATTGGGCGGTGGTTGTGAACTGGCAATGGCTGCTCATATGAGGGTAGCCAGTAAAAATGCAAGGTTTGGCCAGCCTGAAGTAAACCTTGGACTCATCCCAGGATATGGCGGAACTCAGCGATTACCGAAATTAATTGGCCGGGGAAAGGCAATCGAGTTGTTAATGACGGGAGATATGATAGACGCTGAACAGGCTTTTCATTACCATCTGGTAAATTATGTTGTAGACAATCAAGAGGAGCTTATACCTAAATGTGAAGAGATTCTTCAAAAGATTTTTACGAAAGCGCCTTTGGCCATTGGTATGATTGTAGAATGTGTAAATGCAGCTTTTTATAATGAAAATGGTTATCAAATAGAAGCCAACTCTTTCAGTAATTCCTTCAAAACCAATGATTTTACAGAAGGAGTCTCTGCTTTCTTAAATAAGAGAAAGCCTGATTTTAAAGGAGAATAAAGAAATGTTAAATGTTAAATGTTAAATGTTTTTAAACATTATTATATTCCTAAAATAAAGATGTCCAGTCATTTAAAATTCAAAACTTATAATTCAACATTTCTTCTTTGAGTCAATTAAAAAAATTAGCAGGGGAAACGGCTATATATGGCGTTAGTAGCATGGTGGGCAGAATGCTCAGTTTCCTTTTGGTTCCTTTTTATACTAGCATCTTTGCTCCTGCGGAATATGGGGTGGTAACAAAATTGTATGCCTTTGTTGCTTTTTTTAATGTCCTATATACTTTTGGATTAGAAACAGCGTATTTCCGCTTTGCGTTTAAAAATTTAGAGGATGAAAATAAAGCCTATAGCATAGCGCAAACTTCAATTCTTTCAGTTACTGTCATCTTTACCATTTTTCTTATTTCTTTTGCCACTCCCATTTCTCACTGGGTAGGTATTCCCGGAAATGCGAATTATATTATTTGGTTTGCCTTTATACTTGCCATCGATGCTATAGTGGCAATTCCTTTTGCAAAATTAAGGCTGGAAAAACGTCCCATTTTATTTGCCTCCGCAAAGATGATCAATATCGGCCTGAACATTGGCCTCAACCTCATCCTTCTTGTTTTTCTTCCCCAGATCTTCAAAGGAGAATTTCTTTCCATTTTTCAGCCTTTTGTCCGATCTTTTTACAACCCGGATTTAGGAATTGAATACATCTTTATCTCCAACCTTATAGCCAATGCTTTTTTTATAATAATCTTATGGAAGGTACTTAAAAAAGCAAAGCTTCACTTCGACTGGGGTTACTTTCGGCCGATGTGGAAATATGCTTATCCCATTTTATTAACAGGTTTGGCCGGAGTTACCAATGAAATGCTTTCCAGAACGATGCTCGATGAGTTGCTTCCTCCTAATTTTTATCCTGGAAGAACTAACGAAGCAGCGCTGGGAATTTTTGGCGCTTGTTATAAACTTTCCGTTTTTATGAATTTAGGAATCCAGGCTTTTCGGTTTGCAGCCGAGCCCTTCTTCTTTTCTAAAGAAAAAGATAAAAACTCAAAACAGCTTTTTGCAGATGTTATGCATTGGTTTGTTATCGTCGGCTGCCTCACCTTTCTTGCCATTTCGATAAATCTTGATCTGCTTCAATACGTACTCCGTGGCGAAGCTTACCGTGAAGGCATTCATATTGTTCCCCTTCTTACACTTGGGTATTTCTTTCTGGGGATTTATTATAATCTGACTGTTTGGTTTAAGCTTACTGACAAAACCTATTATGGAACCTATATAAGTTTCGGAGGAGCAATTATTACAGTTTTGTTAAATATTCTTTTGATTCCTTATTATGGTTACGAAGGAAGTTCAATGGTCACCTTCATTTGTTATTTCTTGATGACGGTAGCTTGTTTTATTCTGGGGCAGAAATATTATCCAATTCCTTACAAAGCATTTAAAGACAGTTTATATATCATCGTAACTTGCTTATTGGTATTTCTAGTGAACAGATTTTATATACCTAATCAATTCACTGCTACGGCCTTTCATTTATTTGTAATTTTAATGTTCATTGTAGGAATTCTGTTAATTGAGAAAATAAAATTGAAGTATAAACCGAATTAAAATTTTAATTTTGACTTTTCTTAATATATAAAAACCATAACACTACCTCTCCGTATGAACGTCAGGATAATCAATAATTCAAAACATCCTCTTCCTTCTTACCAGACATCAGGTTCTGCAGGAATGGATCTAAGAGCAAACCTGGAAGCACCGATTCAGGTTAAACCTTTGGAAAGAGTACTTGTTTCAACAGGTCTTTTTATTGAACTTCCACTTGGATTTGAAGCTCAGATAAGACCAAGGAGTGGTCTCGCGTATAAACACGGCGTTACAGTATTAAATACTCCTGGTACTGTGGATTCTGACTATCGGGGAGAAGTAAAGGTATTATTGGTAAATCTTTCTGATATCACGTTTACGGTAGAAAACGGCGAAAGAATTGCACAGATGGTTATTGCAAAACATGAAACCATTCAATGGGTAGAAGCCCAGGAACTGCTCAATACCGAAAGAGGAGCAGGAGGATATGGAAGCACAGGTGTTAAATAATCTTTTTTAATCTTAAATATACAATTCGATGAATATTATAGTTCCTATGGCTGGCATGGGCAAGAGGATGCGCCCACATACTTTAACCGTTCCTAAACCGCTAATTCCAATTGCAGGAAAGCCAATTGTTCACCGGTTGGTAGAAGACATTGCAAAAGTTTGCGGTGAAAAAATCAACGAGGTTGCATTTATTATCGGAAGAAGTTTTGGAAAACAGGTAGAAGAAAGTCTTTTGAAAATTGCCGAACAGGTTGGCGCTAAAGGAAGGATTTTTTACCAGGATGAACCCCTTGGAACTGCCCATGCTGTAATGTGTGCCAAAGAATCTCTTTTTGGAAAATGTGTAGTTGCTTTTGCAGACACGCTTTTTAAAGCAGATTTTGTAATGGATACCAATGAAGACGGAATTATCTGGGTCCAGCAAGTTGAAGATCCAAAACCTTTTGGTGTGGTAAAATTGAATGATAAAAACGAAATAACAGACTTTGTTGAAAAACCTGAGCATTTCGTTTCTGACTTGGCTATTATCGGTATCTACTATTTCAAAGACGGAGAGTATTTGAAAAACGAGATCCAGTATTTGTTAGACAATAACATTAAAGATAAAGGAGAATTTCAGCTAACCAATGCTTTGGAAAACATGAAAAGCAAAGGCACCAAATTCAAACCTGGAAAAGTCACGGAATGGCTGGATTGTGGCAACAAGGATTCGACCGTTTATACCAATCAAAAGTATTTAGAGTATTTAAAGGACAAAAATCTGATGTCTGGCTCGGCAAAAATCACAAACTCCGTCGTCCTTCAACCCTCCTATATCGGAGAAAATGTAGTAATAACCAACAGTGTCGTTGGTCCTTATGCATCTATCGGAAACAATACCCAAGTCAATGACTCCCGAATACAAAATTCAATAGTTCAGGAAAATACTTTTATTGCAAATGCAAACTTTTCAAACTCAATGGTTGGGAATTTTGTTAAGTATAATGCAAAACCATCAGATTTAAGCTTAGGCGATTACAATACTTTGGCTTAAATCCCATTTAAATAACATGAACATTAAGGGCTTCAGATTTCTTTCTTTTGTAATAACACTATTATGCTTTATAAGCCTTAATAACGATTTATTTGGTCAAAAAAGTAAAAGGGGTAGAATGCTGAGCCAATCTACTTCACAGGAGGGAGAATTTTATTTTGCCGAAGGGATGAAATTCTACATTCTCGAGGATTATCCAAAAGCAATGGTTAATTTTTCCAAAGTCCTGGAGATAAACCCTGATAATGCTGCCAATCACTTTATTATTGCAGAAGTATTAGAAAAAGAAAAAAAGTATTCTGAAGCCCTGTTTCACGCGCTAAAAGCACTTGAGCTTGAAGACAAAAATAAATATTATTATACCTCTCTGGCCGGAATTTATGAAAGTCTTCAAAAAAATAAAGAAGCCATAGATGTCTATTTAAGGCTGCTAAAGGTTTTCCCAAATACACATGAAGTTTTTTATGACCTGGCCAACAATTACCTGGCGCTTTCCAGGTATGATGAAGCATTGGAATGGTATAACAAAATTGAAGACGTATATGGCGTAAATGAAGACGTAACACGTCAGAAACAGCAGATATACTTAAAGCAAAACAAGCTTAACGAGGCCCTCGCTGAAGGGGAGACATTAATCATGCACTTCCCGGACGAACCCATTTATAAAATTAACCAGGTAGAGCTTCTGGTTTCAAATAATAAGTCGGACGAAGGGTTGGCCCTTCTGGAGTCTATTGCAGAAGGCTATCCTGATGAGCCTTATTCCAGGGTAATGCTTTGGGAGATGTATAAGGAAAGAGGCAATGTGGAAAAAGCAGAAGAAAACTTAATGGCTGCCTTCAAAAACCCTAAATTGGACATGGCTACCAAAGTTAAAATTATAGTAGATTTTATCGGACGGTTCCCTGACCCAAAAGCTAAAGCCACCGCAATGAAATTAGGTGAATCATTTTTAAAAACACATCCTGATGATCCTACCGCTTACACTCTCTATGGCGATTTATTGAGAAACGATAACAAAAAGGAAGAGGCGCTAAGCTATTATGCCAAAGCAAGCCGGCTGGACGAATCCAACTTCAACGTCTGGCAGTGGCTCGTCTCTCTAAATTTTGATTTAAACAGGATAGACAGTGCACTTGTATATTCGGATAAAGCTCTAGAGTTATTCCCCAACCAACCTGAGTTCTGGTATTTTAGCGGAGTAGGCTATTTTATGAAGAAAAATTATAAAAGAAGCACGGAAATTCTTGAACAAGCCAAAGCTTTATCTCTGACTAACCAAGGCTTAACCAACCAGATTAATACCATTTTGGGAGATGCTTATAATAACCTTAAAGAATATAAGAAATCGGATGCAGCCTACGAGGAAGTCCTTAAAAACAATCCGAATGAAGAACATGTAATTAATAACTACAGCTATTTTCTTTCTTTACGAAAAGAAAAATTAGAGTTAGCTAAAGATCTTTCCTCAAAATTAATCAAGGCCCACCCGGAAAACGCCACTTACCTGGATACTCACGCATGGGTGTTGTATATGCTGAAAGATTATAGCCAAGCTCATAAATTATTGGAAAAGGCAGTAAAATTATCTCCTACAAATGGCGCTATTTTAGAGCATTATGGAGATGTCCTTTTTAAAATCGGTGAAAAAGCTAAGGCGCTGGAAAACTGGATAAAAGCCAAAGAAGCAGGAGAAACTTCTGAATTAATCAATAAAAAAATCTCTGAAAAAACTTTATATGAATAAAGCACTGATTAAAGTCCTTCCCATATTATTATTATTGGTTATAGGTTGCAAAAGAAAAAATATCCCCCAAACTTCTTCAGTAAATGCGGTAAATTCAACTTCAGATTTTACTATCAATAATACCGACTTTTTATACTTTACCAGTAAATCCAATTTTAATTATCAAGATAATGATGAGAATATCTCAGCGACAGCAAACCTGAGAATGAAAAAAGATAGCATCTTATGGATTAACATAACGCCGGGATTAGGCATTGAAGCTATGAGGGCCATAATAACGCCTGACTCTATAGTGATTGTGGATAAAATCAAGAAAAGGTATGTATCTTATGATTTTGCAACGCTAAGCGAAAAGTATAACTTTAACATCACGTTTAACCTTATCCAGGATTTGATTTTAGGAAATCAGGTAAAGGAACTTAGTGATTCTGACCGTGTAGTAAAAGAGGTCAACGTCTTTGTACTAACTCAGAAAATAAAAAATAGTCTGGTTGAAAGTTATATAAATCAAAGCACAGCAAAGCTGGAAAGGGTCGAGATTTCTGAACCTGGCACCTCCAATCAATTTGTAGTAGTTTATGGGAATAACAGCATAAGCGAAGAAGGGAAAAATATTCCAAATTCAATATCAATGGACTTGGATTATACTTATCAAAACAAAAAATATACGGTGACAATAAACATTGATCATCAAAAAACTGAGTTTTTGGAAAAAGGGCTTAAATTTCCATTTAATATTCCCGCAAAATATGAACGTATCGAATAGTTTTGCTAAAATTTCTAAAACTAATCCTCTTTTTTAATCGGTTCATGAAGGTATATTCCGTACTATTCCTCTTATTATTCCTTTCATTTTACGCCTCAGGACAAAAATCAAAATCTCAACTGGAAAGGGAAAAGAAGGAGAACTTAAAAAAAATTACCGAAACGAATAGAATACTTAAGCAGACAAAAACCAGGAAGCGTGCTTCTATTGGTCAATTAACTGCTTTAAAACAACAAATTTCAGGAACGGAGAAACTCATTAGCAGCATCAGTAAAGAAATTGATATGTTAAGTGGTGAAATGGATGAGATTGAAATGATTGCTGAGGCAATGCAAAAAGATCTTGAAAACTTGAAGAAAGAATATGCTTTAATGGTTTATACGGCCTCAAAATTCCATAACAACTATAACGCGCTTTACTTTATATTTTCTGCCCAGACATTTAATCAATTATTTAAGCGATATAATTACTTAAGTCAATATTCATCCGAAAGAAAAGAACAGGTAGAGCAAATTGAAAAAGTACAGGAAACCTTGCTGGCCGAGAAAGAAAGACTGAAAAATAAAAAGCAGGAAAAGGACTTGTTACTAGCCACTCAAAGAAAACAGAATTCCTCACTTAAAAGCCTAACGGAAGAAAAAAATAAATTAATAGCAGAGCTAAGCTCTAAAGAGAGTGAATTAAACAAGGAAATAGAGGAAAGAAAAGAGATAATTAAAAAACTTGAAAAACTCATCGCCAGTGTAATAGAATCCGAAATAAAGAAAACTTCGAAAGGAACCGCGTCCAATAAGGTAACGCTGACCCCCGAAACAGAATTATTATCAAGTTCTTTTGAAGGGAATAAATCCAAGTTCTTCTGGCCGGTGGCGTCCGGCTTCGTTTCTCAAAAATTTGGTGTTCAGGAACACGCTGTCCTAAAAGGCGTAAAAATTGACAATTCCGGAATTGATATTCAAACAAATAAAGGAGAGGAGGTAAGGTCTATTTTTGACGGAATTGTAGAGTATGTAGGATTTATCCCGGGATTTGGCAATACCATAATGATAAAGCATGGAGAATATTTTACAGTCTATTCTAAACTAAGCAAAGTGTCCGTTGAGCCAGAACAAAAAATTAAAACAAAGCAGGTAATAGGCGAGGTACTAACAGATAATGACGGTATCTCTGAAGTTCATTTTGAGATTTGGAAGAACATGGTAAAATTAAACCCTGAAGTATGGTTATTCGATAAAAAATGAAATACATCCTTTCTTCTTCATCTACTTTTGCTTTGCCTAGCTTTTTTTTGCACCAATTTCTAATTTTTAATGTTGAAGTTTTATATTGAAAAGGTTTTAATTTAATTTTACAACTTAAAAATTTATAACTATGGTTAACTCCACAATTTCAATTCTTGGTTTCGCAGGCATAGGCGGTTGGGAAGTATTTCTCATCCTAGTGGTATTCCTGATTTTATTTGGAGCTAAAAAGATCCCCGAATTAGCAAGAGGCCTTGGTAAAGGAATCAGAGAGTTCAAAGATGCTACTAGCAACATAAAAAATGAACTTGAAGAAGGCGTTAAAGACGACAAAAAGCAATAGACTTGAAGCCTTTTAAATCCTTATTTGAAATAAGAAAAAAAATTGATAATGAAGAACTGAATTGCAGGCAACTGGTAAATCATTATCTTTCCAATATTAAAAATAAAGCCCACCTTAACGTATTCCTGGAAGTATACGAACAAGAAGCACTTAAAAAAGCAGATGAGGTAGACCTCAAGATCAAAGAAGGGAAAGCTGGAAAGCTTGCCGGAATGATCATTGGTATAAAAGATGTGTTGTGCCTGAAGGATCATCCGCTTCAATGTTCGAGCAAAATTCTTCAAGGCTTTGTTTCTCAGTTCACCGGAACAGCCATTCAAAAACTCATTGATGAAGATGCCATAATTATCGGAAGGCAAAATTGTGATGAATTTGCTATGGGATCTTCGAATGAAAATTCTGCGTTTGGCGCTGTTTTAAATGAAATAGACAATACCAGAGTTCCTGGCGGATCGTCCGGAGGGTCGGCCGTAGCAGTACAGGCCGATTTATGTATGGCTTCCATTGGAAGTGATACAGGAGGGTCAGTAAGACAACCCGCTGCCTTCTGTGGAGTGATAGGTTTAAAACCTACTTATTCCAGAATTTCCAGGTATGGATTAGTAGCCTATTCTTCCTCCTTTGATTGCATCGGCACAGTAACCAATAGTATTGAAGACAGTGCATTGCTATTAGAAATACTTTCCGGAGCAGATAATTTCGACAGCACGGTCTCTCATAAGCCTGTACCCCAATATTCATCCAATCTTGATTACAATAAAAAAGCTAAAGTGGCCTATATAAAAGACACATTGGAAGGAGAGGGTTTAAATGTTGAAATAAAGAACAAAACACTTGAAAAAATAAACTTCCTCAAGGAATCAGGGCATGAGGTTACCGAAATAGAATTTCCATTTTTAGAATATATTTTACCCACCTATTATATACTAACTACTGCAGAAGCGAGTTCTAATCTAAGCCGATATGATGGTGTAAAGTATGGATTCAGAAGTCCATCAGGAACTACGCTTGAAACAATGTATAAAAAATCCCGTTCAGAAGCCTTTGGAGAGGAAGTACAAAGAAGAATTATGCTTGGAACATTTGTTCTCAGTGCTGATTACTTTGATGCATATTACACCAAGGCCCAGAAGGTAAGAAGGATAATAAAAGACTGGACGGACCAGATTTTTGCAAATTTCGACTTTATAGTACTTCCTACAACCCCCACTACAGCCTTTAAATTAGGTGAGCATTTAGACAATGCTTTGGAGATGTATCTGGCTGATCTATTTACAGTTCAGGCCAATGTAGTAGGTATCCCTGCCATATCTGTCCCTAATGGAAAAGATAGCAAAGGACTACCAATTGGCTTTCAAATTATGGCAAAACATTTCGAGGAACAGAAATTGCTTTCTTTCGCAAAATTTGTTCTTGAAAAAAGCTAATAAATTCGTAATTTAGGTAAATTTTTAAGCTATGCGAAGTACCAAAACCATTACTTCTTTTGTATTCCTATGTCTATGTTTTATGTGGAATGCGCCAGTTTTTTCACAAGAATCAGACGAGCAAACACCTGAAGAGGTTATTGAAGTCCCCCAGGTAATAGAAATCACTACCCAGCTTGATTATATTCCGGAATATACCGAAGAAGAGGTTAAGGAGCGCCTGAAGAAGATTGAATCCTCAATTAAACTCACCTATAATGATAAGGTAGCGGCATTTATACATTATTTTGCAGTAAGAAATCGTGATTATACAAGGTTGATGATCCAAAGGAAAAACCTATATTTCCCGATGTTTGAGAAAGTGCTTGCCAAACATGGCTTACCTGATGAATTAAAGTATTTAGCCGTAGTAGAGTCAGGTCTTAACCCTAAAGCTGGTTCAAGGGTTGGAGCTATAGGATTATGGCAATTTATGCCCAGAACCGGTAAATACTACGGATTAGATTATGATCCTTTCATAGATGAAAAAATGGATCCTAACAAATCCACAGAAGCCGCTTGCAAATATTTAACCGAACTTTATAGGATGTTTAATGACTGGGAATTGGCATTGGCTTCCTATAACTGCGGACCGGGAAATTTAAGAAGAGCCATCAGAAGGTCGGGTTATAAAGATGGCTTCTGGTCTATTTATAATAAACTTCCAAGAGAAACGAGGGCTTATGTCCCTCAATTTATCGCCCTGATGTATGTAATGAATTATGCACAGGAACATAACCTGGACCATCCGAATCTCGATTATCCAATGGAAACTGATACTATACTGGTAAACAATTATATGGACCTGGAAGTATTTTCCAATCTTTCAAATATTTGTTTGGAAGATATTCAGAAACTTAATCCAGAGTTGAAAAGAAATGCTATTCCAGATCTTGCCAAAAACTACATTCTAAAAATCCCCATGGATAGAAAGGATTATTTTGTGGAAAACAGAGTGGCAATTTTTGACTCTGCCTCTAAAACAAATTCCCCCACCACATTGCTGGCCGGTCTTGATGAGGAAGAAAACACTTCTACTGTAGTTAAAAAGAAAGTGTACCATACTGTAAGAAGAGGTGAATCATTAGGAAAAATTGCAGAAAAACATCATGTTACTATCTCTGAATTAAGGAGATGGAATAAAATTAACGGAAGCTTGATTAAGAGCGGACAAAGGTTGGTCTTATATAAGAACTACAAAGTAAATTCAAGCACTTCAAATTCCTCCAGTGTTGCTCAGAAAACAGTGCCTAAAACAAAATCAAGTTCCACCAAATACTATATCGTTCAACCAGGAGATACTTTGTGGAGAATATCACAGCAATATGAAGGCCTGACAATAGAGCAAATTAAGAAATTAAATAATCTTAAAACCAACAACATCAAACCCGGAATGAAGTTGGTAATAAGTTAATTCTACATTAAAATCATTTTTACTTAAATGGCTCAGCGTTTCTGAGCTATTTTTTTGCAAGTAAATCTCAAAAAAAGGTATGAATAAATCATACCTTTTTCCTGTAAGTCTTATTAAGAATAACCTTTAGTATGCTACTTGTTTTTGTTTATGCTTGGTCAATTGCTTTTTCATTGATTCGACAAGAAGATCGGCTGCCGCTTCGAAACTCTTCGATTGTTCTTTGCCAAAAAGCATGTTTCCCGGCAAAAATAGTTTAATTTCTACCACCTTATTTTCCTTTTCTTCATTCTTATCCAACTTAAGAATGACTTGCCCATCTACGATCCTATCGTAAAATGTCTCTAATTTACTAATCTTCTTTTGTACAAAATCCAACAGCTTTTTGTCGGCATCAAAGTGAATAGAGTGCATTTGTAGTTTCATAATTTTCGTAATTTATGGTTAAAAATTAAACTATGCTTTTGGATGAGCCTGATTAAATATGGCCTTAAGTTTTTCTATTGAATTATGCGTGTAAATCTGCGTTGCTGCTAAACTGGAGTGCCCCAACAGGTCCTTAATTGCATTTAAGTCTGCTCCTTTTTCCAATAAATGAGTAGCAAAAGTATGCCTTAAAATATGCGGGCTTCTTTTATCAAGATTAGAAATCATGCTTAATTTATTTTTTACAACCCTGTAAACCAATTTAGGATAGACCGGAGCACCTATTGCCGTTAGCAGAAAAGAATCATGCTCAACTGCCGGAAATTCTTTTCTACGTATTTCTATATACTCCTTTATTAAACTAAAAAGTGATTTATTTATTGGAATAACCCTTTCTTTATTTCGTTTCCCCAACACCTTTATGACGGATTCAAAAAGAGAAATACTCTCATTCTTTATTCCTATTAATTCCGAAAGCCTCATACCCGTTCCATAAAACAATTCTATGATAAGCCTATTTCTAAGAATAATAAATTGCGAACCATCTGTCTCTTCTTTTTCCAATAGGTCAATAATGTCTGCTTCTTCAACGAATTGAGGAAGTCGCTTTTTTACCTTTAAAACGGTGACTTTTGTTGTAGGGTCTTTTGAGATGGCCTCTTTTTTTAATAAAAACTTATAATAAGCTCTTAATGACGCAATCTTTCTATTGATTGTCCTTGAAGAATTTTCAACCTCAACCAAAGAAACAATCCATGACCGAATATGAGAATATTCAGCAGATTGTGTGGTTAATCCATTAAATGTGTTTATTAAAAAAGCTTGAAACTGGGCTAGGTCCTGTTGATAGGCGAGAATGGTATGCGGACTGCTCCTACGCTCGAAATTAAGATAAGAAATGAAAGAGTCAAGCATGCATTATGAAGAAAATTCAACAATACTGAAGAAACAAAAACGGAATAACTTCTTTTTTTAGAGAAGAAACTATTCCGTTTTCTTCATAATACTAACTTACTGAATCAAAAATAAAAATAAAAGTTTAATAGTTGTCTTTTGCGTACATGTTTTGTTTGTATGCAGCTTTCAAAACAGTTGTTCTTCTAGTTATAGATGGTTTTTCAAAATAAGTTCTAGATCTTAATTCTTTTAAAACCCCTGTTTTTTCGAATTTCTTCTTAAATCTTTTTAAGGCTTTATCTATTGATTCGTTTTCTTTTACGTTTACTATTATCATTTTCTAAATTTTCTATTTTTCTAAAAATTAGCTTGCAAAGATAATGGAACGAACTTGAAAATCAAGGGTTACATTATAATTTTTTATTTTAAAATTGCACGTGAAATTACAAGCTTTTGTATTTCAGATGTTCCTTCTCCAATCGTGCATAGCTTGGCATCCCTGTAAAACTTTTCCGCAGGATAATCTTTTATAAAACCATAACCGCCAAATATCTGGACAGCTTCATTTGCAACCCTGACGGCTACTTCAGAGGTATAATATTTAGCCATCGAGGATTCCTTTCCCACATTCATGCCTTTATTTTTTAGGAAGGCAGCATTATAAGTTAACAGCTTAGCCGCTTCAATTTCTGTAGCCATGTCTGCCAATTTAAAAGATATTCCCTGAAATTCAGATATCAATTTATTGAATTGTTTTCTTTCCTTTGAATAGGCTAAAGCAGCTTCAAAAGCGCCTTGAGCAATACCTAAACCCAGAGCAGCAATGGAAATTCTTCCTCCATCCAGCACTTTCAAAGACTGAATAAATCCCTCACCCACCTTGCCAAGAATATTTTCCTTAGGAACCTTGCAATCAGCAAAAATAAGCTCAGTCGTTTCCGAAGCCCTCATTCCCAACTTATTTTCTTTTCTTCCTGAGGAAAACCCCGGCGTTCCATATTCAATTACAAAAGCCGTCATTCCATGAGAATCCCCCACTTTTCCAGTTCGTGCAATCACTACGGCAACACTTGCCGATTTGCCGTTTGTTATAAAATTTTTACTTCCATTTAAAATATAGCTATCTCCAGCCTCAACAGCGACGGTTTTCATATTGGCTGCGTCTGAGCCGGTGTTAGGTTCTGTAAGCCCCCAAGAGCCAAGCCATTCACAAGTGGCAAGTTTTGGAAGCCACTTTTTCTTTTGATCTTCATTTCCAAATTGCAAAATATGCCCAGAGCAAAGTGAATTATGTGCTGCCATTGACAATGCTATCGACGGATCAATTTTCGCCAGCTCAACAATTGCCGTGACATATTCCAAGTATCCGAAGCCTGCGCCTTTATATGTTTCCGGGATCAACACCCCCATCAATCCAAGGTCACCCATCTTCTTAAAAACTTCAATCGGCGCCTCTTGTTTTTCATCCCATTCCATAACATTAGGTCCAAGCTGTTTTTTCCCAAACCCTCTAATCATTTCAGCAATCATCTTTTGATTCTCTGTAGGGCTAAAGTCCATGCTTTCCATAGTATTTATATCAATCTAAGCTTTCAACTTATGATAAATTTAAGTTTATTTATAATTATACTTAAAGTTTTCACAAAATCATTGTTTTTAAGAAGATTAGTATTATTCAATGCTTCATTTTATTTTTGCCACTCTTTATTATTTTATTTAGACAAAAAAAATTTCAAGCTCTGCTAAACATTGTACATTTATGAAAGATATTCGTCTTAGGGAGAGCAATTATTATATAACCATTAAACTCATAAACAATAGATGAAACTTGCTGTAGTTGGTACAGGCTATGTAGGACTTGTATCGGGAACTTGCTTTGCAGAAACAGGAAACAATGTTTGCTGTGTAGATATTGACCATGAAAAGGTTAACAAATTAAAATCAGGAAAATTAACAATATACGAACCTGGTCTTGAAGCAATCTTTCACAGAAACATAGAAGAAGGAAGATTGAGCTTCACGACAAATCTTAAGGAGGGCATAGAAGGCGCACAAATTATTTTTCTTGCCCTTCCCACACCTCCGGGTGAAGATGGCTCGGCAGATTTGAAATATATATTAAAAGTAGCTGAGGATCTGGGTCCGCTCTTAAAGCAGTATACTGTAATTGTAGATAAGAGTACAGTACCAGTAGGAACATCTGAAAAAGTAAGGGCCAAAATCGCAGAAAAAGCGACAGTTGCTTTTGATGTAGTTTCAAACCCTGAATTTTTAAGAGAAGGAGTAGCTGTAGAAGACTTCATGAAGCCGGACAGAATTGTGGTAGGAACAAGCTCACCAGAAGCCAGAAAAGTCATGGACAGATTATATAATCCTTTTGTAAGACAGGGAAATCCTATTATATACATGGATGAAAGATCTGCTGAAATCACAAAATATGCAGCCAATGCATTCCTTGCCACAAAAATAACCTTCATGAATGAAATAGCTAACCTTTGTGAAGAGGTTGGCGGAAATGTGGATTCTGTGAGAATAGGTATAGGAACCGATAGCAGAATTGGTAAGCGATTTTTATTTGCAGGAATAGGGTATGGAGGAAGTTGCTTTCCTAAGGATGTTCAGGCTTTAGAGAAGACCTCTAAAGACTTTAATTATGATTTTAGAATTCTAAAATCAGTAATGGAAGTAAATGAAGATCAAAAGAAAAAACTTCTACCAAAGTTAAAAGAAGAATTTAAAGGAGAGCTAAAAGGAAAAACAGTAGCCATTTGGGGTTTGGCCTTTAAACCAAACACGGATGATATAAGAGAAGCGCCGGCTTTGGAAAATATTAAGTATCTATTGGAACAAGGATGTTCTGTAAAAGCTTATGATCCTGAAGCTATTGAAAATGTTAAAAAAATATTCGGGGACAAAGTAAGATTTACCTCTAACCAATATGAAGCTTTGGAAGGGGCAGATGCTTTAATGATATTCACAGAATGGCCAATATTCAGGACACCGGATTTTGAAAAAATATCACGACTTTTAACAAACAAACTGATTCTTGATGGCCGAAATTTATTTGAACCTGAACAAATGATTGAGTTAGGGTATAAATATTATAGTATCGGCAGGGCTAAGAATCAACATTATCTTATTTCATAATCATGGAGAAAAAGAGAATACTTATAACAGGAGGAGCAGGATTCCTGGGATCGCACTTATGTGATAGATTTATAAATGAAGGCTATCATGTAATGGCAATGGATAACCTGATTACCGGTTCCTTAAAAAACATCGAGCATCTTTTTAAACTAAAGGAATTCGAGTTTTACAACCACGATGTCTCTAAATTTGTCCATGTTCCCGGAAAGCTGGATTATATTCTCCACTTTGCCTCCCCTGCAAGCCCGATTGATTACCTTAAAATCCCTATTCAGACTTTAAAAGTTGGTTCATTGGGAACTCACAATCTTTTAGGGCTGGCAAAATCAAAAGGTGCCCGAATGCTCATCGCTTCTACTTCTGAAGTCTATGGAGATCCCTTAGTTCATCCGCAAAAAGAAGATTATTGGGGAAATGTAAACCCTATAGGTCCGAGAGGTGTTTATGATGAAGCCAAAAGATTTCAGGAAGCTATGACAATGGCTTATCATACCTATCATAATCTTGAAACCAGAATAGTGAGAATATTCAATACTTATGGCCCAAGGATGAGACTGGATGATGGAAGAGCGCTTCCGGCATTTATGAGTCAAGCACTTAAAGGTGAAGACCTGACTGTGTTTGGTGATGGTTCGCAAACCAGGTCTTTTTGTTATGTTGATGACTTAATTGAAGGTATTTACAGATTGCTTTTGAGTGACTATGTTTTTCCTGTAAATATTGGCAACCCAGTAGAAATTTCTCTTAAAGAATTTGCTGAAGAAATAATAAATTTGACAGGTACAAAGCAAAAAATTGTGTATTGTCCACTTCCCAAAGACGACCCTAAGCAAAGAAAACCGGACATTACAAAAGCAAAAGAAATATTAGGTTGGGAACCAAAAGTTTCAAGGTCCGAAGGATTAAAAATAACGTACGAATATTTTAAAAAAGCATTACAAAAGTGATTTATCAGGAAATAATTGAAAAAAGAAAAACTCTTGCCGTTATTGGTCTTGGGTATGTGGGATTACCAATTGCATTAGAATTCGCAAAAAAAGTAAAAGTCATCGGTTTCGACATTAATGCACAAAGAGTGGAGATGATGAAAAGACGTGTTGATCCAAGCGGCGAATTAGAAACTCAGGCTTTTGAAAATACAGACATATTATTTACTTCCAATTTGGATGACCTTCGCAAGGCTAATTTTTATATTGTTGCTGTTCCGACTCCAATAGATGTTCACACTTTGCCGGATCTAAAACCACTTTTATCAGCCAGTCGCACTGTTGGAAAAGTCCTTAAAAAAGGGGATTATGTAGTTTTTGAATCTACTGTTTACCCAGGTTGTACCGAAGAAGATTGTATACCAATTCTCGAACAGGAATCCGGATTAAAATTTCCATCAGATTTTAAAGTAGGTTATTCTCCTGAAAGAATTAATCCCGGAGACAAAGAACATACCCTTGCTAAAATTACCAAGGTGGTTTCGGGATGTGATAAAGAATCTTTGGAAAACATAGCAAAAATTTATGAAATAGTAGTTGAGGCTGGTGTACACAAAGCTTCAAGCATAAAAGTTGCTGAAGCAGCAAAAATTATAGAGAACACTCAAAGAGACCTTAATATTGCTCTCATGAATGAGCTTTCTATGATTTTTGATAAAATGAATATCAATACTTATGAAGTACTGGAAGCGGCGGGAACGAAATGGAATTTTCTAAAATTTAGCCCTGGATTGGTGGGTGGCCATTGCATAGGCGTGGATCCTTATTATTTAACATATAAGGCAAAAGCATTAGGCTTTGATCCTAAAATTATTCTTAGCGGTCGATATACTAATGATGAAATGGGTGCCTATGTAGCCAAAAAGACTGTGCAGTTGTTGGTTAAAAAAGGAAAAGACATTTCTAAGTCTAGGGTTTTGGTGATGGGAGCTACTTTCAAAGAAAATGTAGAGGACATTCGAAATTCCAAGGTAGCAGATCTTGTTAAAGAACTTATGGACTTCAGCTTGAATGTAACACTTGTGGATCCTAAAGCTTCACCGGAAGAATTCGAGCATGAATATGGCCTTTCGCTTTCCTCCACCATTGAAAAAGATTATGATGCCATCATTCTGGCTGTTTGCCATGACCAATATAGAAGTCTTAATGAAAATTATTTAAAAGAAATCTCCTCAGATAAAGCCATTGTAATCGACTTAAAAGGAATGTTCAGAGGTAAAATCAAAGAATTGGAATACTGGAGTCTCTAAATAATGTTTCTCGAAAAGAAATAGAGCTTCTCAAAATTTAATTTGAAAAATAATCGTTCGTAAATCGCTTCAGATTAAACAAAACTTAAAGTCTATAATGCCAAATAAAAAAATCATTGTTACTGGTGGGGCAGGATTCATCGGTTCTCATACTGTAGTCGAACTTCATAACAGCGGTTATACACCGATAATAATTGATAATTTCTCCAATTCATCCGAATCAGTAATAGAAGGAATTGAAAAAATTATCCAAACCCCGGTAAAATATTTTAAGCTGGATTGCAATAACAAAGAACAATTGGAAAAATTATTTTCTGAGGAAGAAGATATAATTGGAGTCATCCACTTTGCTGCATATAAAGCTGTTGGAGAATCGGTTCAACAACCGTTAAAATATTATTCCAACAATGTAGGTTCTACTGTTGCTCTTTTAGAAGTGATGCAAAAGTATAAAGTCAGCAATTTTGTATTTTCCTCTTCTTGCACTGTTTATGGCGAACCAGATAATTTACCCGTTACTGAACAATCTCCTATAAAACCAGCTCAATCTCCTTATGGTAATACCAAACAAATTTGCGAGGATGTTTTAAAGGATTTTATTAAATCGGGAGTTTCTGCTAAAGTGATCTCACTTAGATACTTTAATCCGATTGGCGCCCACCCTACAGCTTTAATAGGTGAATTACCTTTGGGTGTACCTAACAATCTGATTCCTTTTGTTACACAAACAGCAGCGGGATGGAGAGAAAAAATAACGGTATTTGGGAATGATTATGATACAACTGACGGAACTTGTGTCAGGGATTATATTCACGTAGTTGACCTGGCTAAGGCTCATGTAAAAGCATTGGACCTTTTATCCACGGCTAATGAAAACTATTACGATGTTTTTAATTTAGGAACCGGTAATGGAAATACTGTACTGGAGGTAATTAAAACTTTTGAAGAAGTAAATAATTTAAAACTTAACTATTTTATCGGGCCAAGAAGAGAAGGGGACGTGGAAAAAGTCTATGCTTCAACTGAAAAGGCAAATCAAAAATTAAAGTGGAAAACAGAGCTTAGCCTTGCTCAAGGATTAAAAGATGCCTGGAACTGGCAACAAAAGCTAAAGAAATAAATATCAGGTTGTACTTCGGCTTATTATTTTTTTAATAAGCCAAATTATATAAATATGAAAAAAATATTAATTACGGGAGGGGCGGGTTTCATTGGATCACACGTGGTTCGTCTGTTTGTTAATAATTATCTTGATTATCAAATAGTAAACCTTGATAAATTAACCTATGCGGGCAATCTTGCAAACCTCCAGGATATTGAAAATAAACCTAATTATACTTTTATAAAAGGAGATATTGGCGATCCTAATTTTATAAATAAACTTTTCTCGGAAAATAATTTTGAAGGTGTAATTCATTTAGCAGCAGAATCGCACGTAGATAGGTCTATTACCAATCCAATGGATTTTATCTATACGAACATCGTTGGTACGGTTAACCTCTTGAATGCAGCTAAAAATACCTGGAAAAACGAATTGGATAAACACTTGTTTTATCATGTTTCTACAGATGAAGTTTACGGGTCACTTCATAATGAAAATGAATTTTTTCTGGAAACAACTTCTTATGATCCCCAATCTCCTTATTCTGCATCAAAAGCTGGTTCTGACCATTTTGTAAGAGCATATGCCAATACTTACGGTTTAAGAACAGTTATTTCAAATTGTTCCAACAATTATGGTCCAAATCAATTCCCTGAAAAGCTCATTCCATTATTCATTAATAACATAACCAATAAAAAACCGCTTCCCGTTTATGGAAAAGGGGAAAATGTAAGGGATTGGCTTTATGTGATTGATCATGCCCGAGCCATTGATTTAATTTATCACAAAGGAAAAACGGGCGAAACTTATAACATCGGAGGTTTCAATGAATGGAAAAATCTTGACCTTATAAAGCTCCTTTGCGGAATCATGGATAAAAAGCTTGGCAGAACAGAAGGAGAATCTGAACAATTGATAACTTATGTAAAAGATAGAGCCGGACATGATCTCCGATATGCCATTGATGCAACAAAAATCATGAAGGAATTAGGCTGGAAACCTTCTCTTCAATTTGAGGAAGGATTAGAAAAAACTGTCGACTGGTATATTCAAAATACTGAATGGCTTTTGAATGTAACTTCCGGCGATTACCAAAAATATTACGATAAACAGTACCAACAATAAGACATGTATAACACTCCCTTCCATAAAGAAGACCTATCAAAATATTCTATTTTAATAACAGGTGGTGCAGGTTTTATTGGCTCTCACCTAGTCGAATACTTATTAAAGCATAATGCTAAAAAAGTACGTGTTTTAGATAATCTCTCCAACGGCTATTACAAAAATATTGAGCCTTTCATTTCTAATGCTGCATTAGAATATGAAAACGGAGACATAAGGGATTTGGAAGCCTGTGAAAAAGCTTGTACTAATATAGATTTTGTTCTACACGAAGCTGCCTTAGGCTCGGTTCCCAGAAGTGTCGCCGATCCAATAACTACCAATGATGTAAATGTTTCCGGTTTCCTGAACATGCTTGTCGCTTCAAGAAATGCCGGCGTAAAAAGATTCATTTATGCTGCTTCCTCTTCTACTTATGGGGACAGCAAAACATTGCCTAAAAAGGAAGAAGTAATCGGAAGGCCATTATCTCCTTATGCTGTTACAAAGTATGTGAATGAATTGTATGCCGATGTTTTTAACAGAACTTATGGATTGAATACCATTGGTCTAAGATATTTTAATGTCTTTGGACCAAGGCAGGATCCTAAAGGCGCTTATGCTGCAGTCATACCTTTGTTTATCGATGCCTTGGTAGAAAACAGGCCGCCGGTAATTAATGGTGACGGAGAACAGATACGTGATTTTACTTTTGTTCAAAATGCTGTAGAGGCCAATATAAAAGCATTATTCTCCCCTGAAGAATCGCTTAACAAAGTATACAATGTTGCTGTCGGAGAAACTACAAGTTTAAATAAGTTATATTCAGAATTAAGAACACTCGCCAATAGTTCTCTTGAGCCAATTTATGGCCCCGACAGAAAGGGCGACATTCGTCAAAGCCTCGCAGATGTATCTTTAGCCAATAAGTACTTAGGATATAATCCAGCCATTAAAATTGAAGAGGGATTGAAAATAACTTACGATTGGTTTATAAATAACATTGACTTTATAAATAAAAGAAAATAGAATTATGAAGGGAATCATTTTGGCAGGAGGATCCGGCACAAGGCTTCATCCTCTTACATTGGCAATCAGCAAACAATTAATGCCGGTTTATGATAAACCGATGATTTATTATCCGCTTTCTATTTTAATGATGGCAGGAATAAGAGAGGTTTTAATTATTTCGACGCCTCATGATCTTCCTTTATTTAAAAAGCTTCTGGGAGATGGCAAGAACCTTGGATGTGAATTTACCTATGAAGTACAGGAAGTTCCCAATGGACTTGCACAGGCCTTTGTTATTGGGGAAAAGTTTGTTGGAAAAGAAAAGGTAGCGTTGATTTTGGGAGATAATATCTTTTATGGATCGGGATTAATTGAATTGCTCAAAGTAAACAATAATCCTGAAGGAGGAGTAGTTTTCGCTTACCACGTAAATGATCCCGAAAGATATGGTGTAGTTGATTTTGACGAAAATAACAAAGCCTTGAGCATTGAAGAGAAACCTTCAAAGCCAAAATCTAATTATGCCGTACCTGGGTTATACTTTTATGACAATGAAGTAATCGACATCGCCAAAAATCTGAAGCCAAGTAAGAGGGGTGAATATGAAATTACTGATATAAATAAAGAATATTTAAAAAGAGGAAAATTAAAAGTGGGTATTTTAAGCCGGGGAACTGCGTGGCTCGATACAGGTACTTTTAACTCTCTAATGCAAGCAGGAGAGTTTGTAAGAGTCATTGAAGAAAGACAAGGGCTTAAAATTGGCTGTATTGAAGAAGTTGCCTATCGAATGAAATTCATAAATTCGGCTCAATTGAAAGAAGTTGCTCAACCCCTGCTTAAAAGCGGCTATGGACAATATCTAATGAACCTCCTTGAGCAGCAATAATTGCTCTCAAAATAAAAACGAGGCGGATGCCTCGTTTTTGTACTGGTCAAGCTTAAGTTATTTAGCTTATACTAAGCACCAACTTTGCCAGCTAAATCTGCTCCGGCTTTAAATTTAACAACTTTCTTAGCTGCAATTTTTAATTCCTTACCAGTTTGTGGATTTCTTCCTGTTCTTTCAGCACGTTGTGCTACACTGAAAGTTCCAAACCCTACAAGGGTTAATTTGTCACCTTTTTTCAAGGCTTGACCTGTTACTGATAAGAAAGCATCTAATGCTCTCTGTGCGTCTGCTTTTGTCAGTTTTGATTCAGCTGCAATCGCATCTATTAATTCTGCTTTATTCATTGGTTTGTGTTTTAGCCGTTAATATTAAATATTTTAAATTCTTAATGCAAAATAAACCCTTAATTTTTCTGGGTTTCAAGGCATTTTTTTGATTTTTTAAGCTTTTTTCTACTTTTTTTAACTATTTTTTAGGAATACATCACGCTTATTCCATTTTTTTTTACCCAAATTCCATTTAATTTTTTTATTGAATAATCCAATACAAAGTCCATTTTTTGAGTTTTAGGATTGTTCCCTTAAAAATTTTCTAATTCCCTATTGTTCATTAATTTAAATTAAAAACAAAAAGATCTTTAACAAATCAGTAATAACTTTACTTTGAACTTTTAATCCATAATAAATTGGAGGAATTGACCTTGACAGAAATAAACATTTACCCAATAAAATCACTTGGTGGTATTTCTCTTAAAACTGGCGTTATCGGAGACAGGGGAATACAACATGATAGAAGATGGATGCTGGTTGATAAAGAAAATACATTTATCACTCAAAGGAAATGGGCCCAGCTTGCTTTGTTAAAGGTGGCCCTCCATGAAGATCACCTGGAGGTCTTTAATAAGGATCACGGATCTTTAAAAGTTGGTCTTAATGAAACTACAAAAATTGAAAGCAAGGTCACGGTATGGGAATCTACATGTAGTGCCCTGGAAGTAAGTAAAGATGCAAATAATTATTTTTCCAGTTATTTAAATACTTCTATCAGATTGGTCTATATGCCGGATAGTAATTTAAGGTATGTGGATAAAAATTATGCAAACAACAACGAGATTGTTGGTTTTGCCGATGCATTCCCTTTATTATTAATAGGGGAGGGTTCTTTAAATGATCTTAATGCAAAACTAGAAAATCCAATTCCAATGAATAGATTTCGTCCAAATCTGGTAGTAAATACTTCTGTACCTTTTGATGAAGATAATTGGATAGAATTTTCAATAGGATGTGCGAACTTTAAAGCGGCAAAACCTTGTTCTCGATGTATTATGCCTACAATAGATCAAAATACAGGCATAAAAAGCAGTGAACCTTTAAAAACGTTGTCATCTTACCGGAATTTTAATAATAAGATAATGTTCGGTCAGAATTTACTGTTTTTAGGAGGTGATAGGAATTTGAACTTGAATAACAGGTTGATTGTTAAATCAAGAAAATAAATGTCAGCTACATTTCAAGGTCCGTTATATTAGGTTTTAAATTAATTAATAATATTTTTATAGTAAAATCAGTTAAATCAGTAAACGAAAAAATAAATATTAACTTCATGAAACGAATCTCAATTCTAACTCTTGTATTTTCATTAATTATTGCTGCAGTAGCGATTAGCCAATCTATCGCATTGAAAACGGAAAAAACAAAAGCTGCAGTATTTGAATGGAAAGCAACCAGCCATGATTTTGGAAAAATTCCTCAAGGTACACCTGTAACAGCAGAATTTGTATTTAAAAACTCTGGTAATGCGCCTTTAGTAATATCAAATGCGCAAGGAAGTTGTGGTTGTACAGTACCTGAATACACAAAATCACCAATTGCACCAGGTAAAGAAGGAATTATAAAAGCTACTTTTAATGCCGCTGCATCAGGGCCTTTCAACAAAACTGTTACCATAACTGCCAATACTGAAAAAGGACAAGAAATACTAACTATCAAAGGTGAAGTAGTTCCTGCTAAAGCCGCCAACTAAAATCATTTTTGTTATAAAAATAAAAGGAGCGTTTGAAACCGCTCCTTTTATTTTTAGTCGAATCCTAATTCGATAGAGGGGTCCCAAAAGTGCTTCTCAAAATCAACCACTTCGTCGTTTTCAATTTTTATTCCTTCCTTTTCAAGTAACTTTTGCATTTGGTTTATTTCGGCAAAATGCGCTTTTCCGGTTAACCTGCCATTCCGGTTTACCACCCGATGAGCTGGAACATCCTCTAAAATATGTGCTTGATTCATTGCCCAGCCCACCATCCTTGCACTTCTTGCCACTCCCAAAAACTTAGCTATTGAACCATAAGAAGTTACTCTTCCTATTGGGATATTTCTGACTACTTCATATACATTGTTAAAGAAGTTGGAATAGTCTTTCATTTTACTGATTTTTAAAATCAAAGATGATCTTTAAGATTTAAACCTGAGGCTGTTCGGGCAGGACTTAAAGAAACCAATAAGGTAATAATAACTATGCTTAGGCCCGTAAATAAAAAGTCCATAAAATCAATTTTGACCGGATAGGCTTGCACAATAGAAGTTTGCATTCCCATAGACACAAAACCGAATTGCTGCTGAAGTAAGCATATTATTAAACCCAATAAAAGGCCGATAAAAGCGCCTGTAAAAGAAATCATCGCACCTTCAATTAAAAAAATCCTCCTAACCAAGCCCTTGTCTGCTCCCATTGCATAAAGTACAGAGATATCCTTTTTCTTTTCAATCCCGAGCATCGTCAAAGAAAAGAAAATATTTAAAGAAGCAATTGCCAAAATAAATGAAAAGGTAATAAAGCCAAAAAGCTTTTCAATTCTAATTGCTTTATACAAGCTCTCATGTTGCTGATCCCTATCTTCCACCTTAAAGCCTTCGCCCAATTTTCCCTTTAGAATTTTAATTACATTAGGAATTGAATATCCCTGCTTCGTCCTCACTTCAAGAGATGTTCTTTTGTTCTCATAATTCATTAATTTCTCCACAAACTTTAACGGAGCAATCATGTATTTTTCGTCATACTCCTGTTCGATAGCAAAGACTCCGCCTGGTCTTAAAAAACCTTTGTTAAAGGCCTTTTCAGGATTAATGGTTAAGCCTTTTTGTTTTTTTGGATACCATACCTCCAACGAATAGAAATCATTGTCCAGCGACACCGAAAGAATCTGTTGCAGGGCATTCCCCAATACAGCATATTGAATTCCATTTTCAGTAAGTCGGGTACTGCCCTCTTTTATTACTTGTTTAATATCACTTTGTGATTCAAAATTGTCACTTACCCCTTTTAGTCTAACTATTGTAGGTGCATCGGCATATTTTACCAGGGCATTGTCTTCAATTACTTCTGTTATTGAAAGTACCCCGTCCAGGTTTTTTAGTTCCAGGAGAAACTGGTCATCTACAACAAAGGATTTTCCTGATTCAGCTGAAATTTTAATTTCGGGATCAAAGGAACTGTAAAGTGATCTTAACAAGCCCTCCAATCCATTGAATACTGACAGCACAATTACCAGGGCAGCGGTTCCAACAGCGGCTCCTACCATGGCAATAATTGAAATGACATTAATAAAATTTCTTTTCTTTTGAGATAAAAAATATCTCCGTGCTACGAAAAACGGGAAATTCACAATTCCTTTTTGGCTTTAGACTGTTAATTTTAATAAAAAAACGATGCTTAAAATACGATGCAAATTTTAGATTAATCTTCTTTTTCCTCCTCTTTGCTTTCAGGAGGAATGTTTAAACCTGCAATTATATTATTCATTTTCTCGGCATATTCTGCTGTATCGTCAATAAAAAATTGAAGATCAGGAATTACCCTCATCTGGTTTTTAATTCTGGCAGATAATAACTGCCGTAGGGTTTTGGTGTTTTGTTTAATTTTTTCCAATAAAGCTTCTTTATTGCTAGTCATTAGAAGACTTAAATATATCCTCGCAATACTAAGATCGCTCGTGACTTTTACCTGAGTCACCGTTATAAAAGCCCCATCAAACAAGCTCTTGGTATCACTGATAAGAATGGAACTGATTTCTTTTTGTAGTAACCGTCCAATCTTTTGCTGTCTTTTGCTATCCATCTTACAAAGATTATATAAATTTCAGACTTTTATCCCCTTAATGTATTTTAGTAAATTAATATTGCAATATAAATTTTCAATCCTTGCTTAGTTTCTTTAGAATAAACGATCCTTTACGATTAATTGGTGTTTTTATAATCTTACTTCTGATAAGAATATCTTTTTTCACTAATGCTGAATTAATAATGATCCCGGAAATTAAGTGGATGTTGCTCGGGGAAAAAATAGCTAATGGAAACTTATTATACAAAAAGGTTTGGGATACTACCGCTCCTCTTTCAGCGCTCTTCTACGCCTTCGCTCATTTTCTTTTTGGAAAATCTGTTATAGCTTATAGAATAATGAGTGCTCTACTGGTGCTTTTCTATGCTTATTATTATAGTAAGATACTTATTAAAAATAATGTTTATTTCGAGAAAACATATGTTCCGGGGGTAGTTCTGGCCATTTTATGCTGCATCTTCTTTGATTTCTTTACACTTACACCACCTCTTCTTGGCTTAGGGTTTATTCTGTTAAGCCTGGATTATCTTTTTAAATTATTAGAAAAAGGTTTATATGATAATCAGTATTATAACGTAGGATTTTTAATTGGCCTTTCTGCCCTGTTCTATCTTCCCTATGCCATATTTATGCTTTTTGTAATGGTTGGGATGTTTTTTTATAGTAGTACCTCTCTTAGAAAGTATTTGCTTACAATTTTAGGGTTTAGCTTCCCTTTCCTAATCGTTTTCATTTTCTATTCTTTGTATTATGGATTGGAAGAGCTTTACTATATGTACCTGATTTCTTTCCTGACAATCGAAAAGACGATTTACATTGGTATAAAAGACCAAATGATTGTAATGCTAATTCCAGTTCTATTTTTAGTTTTGGCAATGGGCAAAATATTTGTGGCACCAAGGTTTTCTAACTATCAACAAAAAACGCAGCAATTAATGTTTTTATATTTGATTGCTTCAGTCTTATCCTATGTATTTATAATGGAGGTCTCCCCTTACCATCTTATTTTAAGTCTTCCCGGATTTACTTTCTTTATTACTCATTATTTTCTTCTTATCCGTAAAAAATTACTTTCGGAACTGGCATTTGTCCTATTTATTTTATCCATTCCCATCCTTAATTTGGGTATTTTTTATGACGTTTTTGGAAAAAATTATTTCGAAACGAATGCATTAATAGCCAAAGAAGCATCAACTTTTTCGAATAAAAAAATTCTTGTATTAGGGGAAGATCTTTCCGTATACAGAGATAATAATCTTGCAACTCCTTACTTAAATTGGAATTTGGCCAAAAATCATTTCGACAATCTGGAGTTTTATGAGGTGCTTATTGCCGCATATGATAATTTTGAAAATGACCTTCCGGAGGTAATTATTGATAAAAGTAAATCAATAAAGCCATTATTTGATAAAGCTCCCCTTCTTTCAAAACAATATGAGAATTGTGGTGAAAGTACTTATTGTTTAAAAAAATAAACTGGGTCTATATTAGCAGCTAATTTTATTTACCCTGGCTGAATGCCGGCCTCCTTCAAATGGAGTATTTACAAATGCTTTTACCATTTCTATTGCATCTTCAACCGAAACGAATCTTGCCGGTAGGCAAATTATGTTTGCATTATTATGTTGTCTTGCCAGTTTTGCCAAATCTACATTCCAACAAAGTGCAGCCCTTATTCCCTGATGTTTATTTGCAGTTATGGCAACCCCATTCCCGCTTCCACAAATTAAAATTCCCAGATCGGCAGATTTATCCTCAACACTGCTGGAAACCGGATGAGCAAAATCAGGATAATCAACAGAATCCGTTGAAAATGGACCGAAGTCTTTTACTTTATGGTTATTCTTGTTAAGAAATTCGATAACCTCCTGTTTATAGGAAAAACCAGCATGATCTCCACCAATTGATATGTTCATGATTATATTTTTAAAATGAATTGTAGTATCTAAAGTTTATGGTCTTTAAATCAAAGTAAGAGATTTAGTCTATTTTTCCATTTTGCTCAAACTCTAACAAATCCTTTTCTCGCTGTCTCATTACCCTTCCTGAGATAGTTATACTTATTTCATAAAGCAAAAACAAAGGTATCGCAACAAGCAACTGACTAAACATATCCGGGGAAGGAGTAATAATGGCAGCCACAATTAAAATTACAAGATAAGAGTGCCTTCTGTAACTCTTTAAAAAAGCAGGGGTTACAACGCCTAGTTTAGATAAAGCAAAAATCACCATGGGCAATTGGAACATTATCCCACATGCAAGAACGGTCATCACCAATAAAGAAATATAGCTGGCGATATCAAACTCATTTAATATGGAAGGATCAAGTTGATAATTAACCAGAAAATTAATGGCTAAAGGAGATACTATATAATACCCGAAAAAGATCCCAATTAAGAATAAGATGCTCACAAAAAATACAGCGCCTTTGGATATTCTCCTCTCACCAGGCAGAAGACCTGGCCGCACAAACCGCCAGATTTCCCAGAACGCATATGGAAATGCGATGACCAGACCAACTACAAAAGACTGCGTAATGTGCATGGTGAACTGAGCCGTCATCTCCCTGGACTGGAGGGTAAAGTTCAACTCTTTAATGCATAAATCAGGAGCATTTAGAAATTCTCCAACTTTACAAAGCATTCTGTAAGTCCAGAAGTCAGGTTTTGAAGGGCCCAGAATAAGGGTTCCGTAGACAAAACTTTTATTAAAAAAGGCTACTAAAGCAAAAACAAATATTGAACCCAATGCCCTTATAATATGCCACCTCAATTCCTCGAGGTGGTCAACAAAGGACATTTCTTTTTCGATTGTTTTCAATGATTATTTATATAATGGAAAGCTTTCCATCCAAAGGTTAACTTCTTTTTTAATGTCTTTCAATTTAGATTCATTTTCGTGGTTAACTAACGCTCTATCGATCAGGTCTACAATTTTCACCATATCTTGTTCTTTCATTCCACGTGTAGTTACCGCTGCAGTACCCACCCTCATTCCGGAAGTAACGAAAGGAGACTTATCATCAAAAGGAACCATATTCTTATTGATGGTAATGTCCGCTTTTATCAGTGATCCTTCAGCAATTTTCCCCGAAAGGCCTTTGCTTCTCAAGTCGATCAACATCAAATGATTGTCTGTACCTCCTGAAATAATCTGATATCCGCGTTTTACAAACTCCTGAGCCATTGCCTGCGCATTATTTTTCACACGGACTACATACTCTTTGTATTCATCTGTCAACGCTTCTCCAAAAGCAATTGCTTTAGCTGCTATAACATGCTCTAAAGGCCCTCCCTGCGTTCCGGGAAAAACTCCTCCATCAAGTACCGCAGACATCATTTTTATCTCTCCTTTAGGCGTTTTAAATCCAAAGGGATTTTCAAAATCTTTACCCATCATAATTAAACCACCTCTTGGGCCTCTAAGGGTTTTGTGAGTTGTGGTTGTCACGATATGGCACTCATTCATTGGATTATTCAACAACCCTTTGGCGATTAAACCGGCAGGATGGGAAATATCTGCCATCAATAAAGCGCCAATTGAATCTGCTATGTTCCTAAGTCTTTTATAATCCCAATCTCTTGAATAAGCTGATGCGCCACATATTATCAGTCTAGGTCTTTCTTTTTTCGCGATTTCCTCCACCTTGTCCCAATTAATCAGACCGGTTTCTTTGTCAACGCCATAAAATAAAGGTTGATATAATTTACCGGAGAAGTTTACAGGGGAACCATGGGTCAGGTGGCCACCGTGAGACAAGTCAAATCCTAATATTTTGTCTCCTGCATTTAAAACAGCAAGCATAACTGCAGCATTTGCCTGAGCACCTGAATGAGGCTGAACATTTGCCCATTCGGCCTTAAATAATTGTTTAACCCTGTCTATGGCTAATTGTTCAATTTCATCTACAACCTCACATCCTCCATAATATCTTTTACCTGGTAGTCCTTCTGCATACTTGTTTGTAAGTACTGTGCCCATTGCTTCCATTACCTGCTTAGAAGTAAAATTTTCAGAAGCAATTAATTCGATACCGGTTTCTTGACGGCTTTTCTCCCTTTGAATTAGATCGAATACCTTTTGGTCTCTTTGCATGTGATTGTTATTGAGTATTTTTTTTGCAAAAGTACGCTTTGACATCAAAGAAAAAAAATAGCGCCTAAATTAAGCTTACTCATTTTCTATAACTTTTGTATAACTCTTCTAAATACGAAGTGATTTTACCAGATGGATTTAAAAGGAAGAACTACCTTTTAATCTCATAAATCCTTAAAGCGTTTTCTCCCCATATTCCATTTTTCTCTTTTTCAGTAAAAGGATCAATGATTTTTTTTACTAATTCATACATTTTTGAATATTCTGTAAAAGCAGGGCAAAGAGGCCAATCTGTGCCAAAGATTATCCTATCCGGTCCAAACGATTGAAGAGCAACAGATACAAAAGATAGAATATTATCCAATTTTCCTTCTGTAAAGCCCTGTTCAATAGGCAAGCAGGTAAGCTTGCAAAACACATTTGAAAATTCAGAAAGATTATAAATGTCATCTGCCCAAGGAATTAGAATCCCCTCTTTTATATAGGGATTTCCCAAATCATTAAGAATAAACTTTTGATTGGGAAAATAAGAGGCTAGTTCTATAAATGTCCTCAAATATTTTGGTTGACAAACCAAATCAAGGGTTAAGTGATGTTCTGCTAAAAAAGCAATCGACTGTTTAAAATTTGGCGTTAGAAGTTTTTTAAAATTATTTTCTTCTAAGAAAAATCGAATTCCAAGAAACTTTGAATGGGATGAGTAATAAGACAATTGATCAATCGCAATGGAAGAATGCATGTCCACCCAACCAACTACACCTTTTATGAATGGAGTTTGGTTTGAAAGGTTTAGTAGAAAATTATTTTCCTCCTCAGATTGCCTTGATTGAATAGCAATACAACCTTCCACATCAAATTTTTTCGCTTCAGAAATTATATCATCGGGAAGAAAACTCTTGTTTAAATTCGTTGGAAAAATTTCCTTCTTAAAATTACTCCCCTCATTCCAAAAATATTGATGTGCATCTATTGTCATGGAATTGAAAATTACAAAAGGTTGTCCAAAAAGCCTTTATTAAATTGAAATTTCCTGCTAAAATTTGTAAATTGGAATTGACCTGACAATCCACTAGCTCCCAATATTTATTAAATCTTTAATAGGCCCTTATTAAAAAAAAGAGACAATGAGATTTAAATTCTTGCTTGTTTTTCTGGTTTTTTGTCTGAGCGTAACAGCCCGTTCTCCGGTTTTTGGCCAGGAAAAGAACATCAGATTTAAACACATATCCTACAAAGACGGCCTTATTCAAAGTCCTATCTCATCTATGCTTCAGGACAAGAGCGGCTATATCTGGATTGGCAATTGGAGCGGATTGTCCAGATACGATGGCGCAACATTCCGCAATTTCAGGCAGAGTGATACCTCCAAAATAAACATTAGTCATAATAGGGTAAACAAAGTTTATGAGGACAAAAAAGGCAATCTCTGGATAGGCACCAGCGGCGGCTTAAATCTTTATGATAAAAAAACGAAAGTTTCCGTCATATCGGAATTTTACCTGGGAAAGGAGGCGGTAATTACATCGCGAATTTGCAGGAGGATAGCTACGGAAAGCTTTGGGTATCCACTTTTAAAGGGCTGAGGGTAATTAATGGCGTAAATGACAGATTTCCGGTCGCCGCGCCGTCAGCACCCTTACTACCAGGACTTCTGGAACCGAAAAGGCCTGCTCTCCGAAACAGGTAAAAAGAAGAAAGCTTTCTTTGTGCTGAAAGACTTTTATGAAAAGGTGGAGAAGCAGTACAAGTAAGTAAAGAATAAGTCAAAAACTCAAATCAAAAATATAGCAGCGTTCCGGAAAGGAGCTGCTATATTTTTGTGGCAAAGGGTTTGATTCTTTAAAGGAAAGCTATTAAAAAAGCTTCTCCTGAGGTGGAGTTACTTTGGCAAGACGAAGATATACTGTAGTCTGGCCTCTATGGTGAGTTTGATGTTCGAATAACTTATTCAATGCCATCGCTTTAGTCAAATCAAACTGGTCGAAAAGCTTGATTTTTTCGGCAAGTTGCTGGGGAGTCATTTTCTTGACGCTGTTGATTACGAAATCATATCCGTCCATCACCAGTTTAGTTACATTCGCTTTTGATTTATCGGATGTTTTTTCAGATTCACCAAAGCCAACGGGGCTTTTTTCACCTGAAACTGCTGAAGCAAACCCATAGTTGGCATCAGTCAAGTGAAGCATTTGTTCCGCGAATGACCGCATTTCCGTTGTAGGTTTTAAAGCATAACCCGATTCAGGCATCGCGTCGAGATATTCCTTTGTGTAGGCTTTGGCCCTTTCCCATTCCTTAACAATGTCATCGATGGATTGTTGCGCGTGAGCAAAAGAAACCAATAGGGTTAAAAGAAATGTCGCGAGTATTTTTTTTGACGTATTCATATAGGTTAAAAGGTTTAGAAAGGATAAGTTATTTAGATATTTTCAAATCAGCAAAATACCCTTCCATTTACACATCTACAATAGTCCGATCCTCCGGGTTGAATGACCTAAGCTTAAGATTGTTCACCGTATGATTCAATCAATTCATTGCAAGCGGGACAAGAGAATCGTTTGTTTAATACATCTTGTGTGGATAGGCATAATTTAGCATGGCAGGATTTACACTTTTCCTCTAAATCTATTACGGTTGTTCCTGCGATGAAATCTCCTAATCTTTTATTCTCACTATTTGTGCTCATTAAAATTAAAGCTGGAATACCTATAAAGGCCAGTTCGATAACATCAGTAAGCCTTCTCACAAATGCCTGTCCAAGGGCTGGACTTTCTCCAGCACTATCAATCACTTGTAAATTTAATGCTTTCTTTCCCAGTGTTTTACCGAATAAGGATTCGGCCAGGGGGAAATATAAAAACCAAATTCCAGGTATAACGAATGCTTTGAACCCTGTAACTCTATATTTCCCATCACTTTCAAGATTGCCAACCAAATAGACATAAAAGAAAGTCAATATGAATATTAAAGTATAATCAATCAGATTAGAAGTGTATCTTTTGGCGAGGGTTTTATTAGTGGTAAGCATTTTCTGATTGATTATTTTTTTATTAGCTCATTCAATTTTCATAAGTGATAAAAGATATAGTATATCATAGACAAATTAAATCCTGCATGGCTTATAATAGCACCTATTATAGAACCTGTCTTCTTTTTACATTTTGTAAATACTAAGCTCGCTATAAACATTCCTAGCATCCAAAATATTGAAGGCATTAGCAAGAACTTCCATAAACCAGAAACATATACAATTCCAAAATGAGCAAGATGAGTCAAAGCAAAGGAAATACTATCAATTATCGTTGCTTTTTTATCACCAAAATTGGCGCTGAAGCTTGAATGTACAATTCCTCTAAAAAACAACTCTTCGCCGATAGGACTAAAAATCATGCCTGTAGTTGCAAACACTAAGAAATAAATCAGTTTATCATGAGGGTTTAAACCTTCGGATAGATAATATGATTTTCCAATATAAACATACCAGTTATTAATAGTATCTGAATATAATTCGCGGCCGATAATAAATAATACTGTGCTAATAAGAATGCCAGCAATAAAAGAATAAAACATCCATGTATAATTTGTTGGAAGTGTTAACCCTATTTTTTCTCTTCCATTTTTAGAAAGAAAGATGAACGGCACAATTGCAGAAACCGTCATTATGATTCCTATACTACCATATTTACCTGTCATATTCGCGTTCAATACCATGATGAATCTAGGAACACAAATAGCAAAAAGTAGTACTACCCCGAATGTCCAATTGAATTGGAACAGCCTATTCCAAAAAGGTTTAAGTTCTATGCTAGCTGCTGTCTGGTTATTTGTAAGAGTCTTCATTAATTAATGACAGCTTTGCATTTTAGTTGAATCTGTTTTTTGTTCGATAGTAAATTTCCTCTTCCCGAAATCCACCTTCTTTAACAAATTTTTTAAATTGTTTTCTAGTTACTTTTAGATTATAAATAACTGTATCCAAATCACTTTCTACAATTTTGCTTAAATCATCAAGATCTTCCTTGTTATTAATTTCACCAAATGTCAAAATTCCTTTAGAAAAAGAAAGCTTGGTTACACTCCAGCCATCTTCATATTCTGTATTAAGAAAATAGTGTCCTCGAAATTTCTTCAATATATTTTTAGAGGAAAGTGAAAACAAAGTATCTACTTGATTAATATGAGCAACAATATTGTCTCCAGCCACTTTTATAAACTGTTTGATCCCAGTCGCCTTTTCAATTAATGAATCTCCCTTGATAGTATATTCTTCGTCTAAACTATCTCTATCCAATTTTATATCATAATCATAAGTCTTTAAAACCTGGTTTTTAGAAATTGTTAGATAAGATAGTTGATTCTCACTTATATAGTGCCCTAATAATTTTTTGGGAAATCGATTTAAACTGTTTGAGGACGGTGGTTGAGGTACTTCAAAGGTTATAGAAGGGCCACAGGCAAAAAGAATTGAAAATATGAGTAAAGTTAGAAGCCTCAGTTTCATTTTTTACTTAAAATACCCGTCCAATAAAACACTTAAATTTCGTATTTCTAAAGAACTGGGTCTGTGAAGATTTGTACTTATAAAAAAAATAGTCACTACATTTTCGTCCTTTTAAAACTATCCTACCCTGGAATTTCCTGAAATATTCCCCGGATATTTATTGTAGAATCTTCTTTTGCCATTAGTTAATTATTTGTAATTTCAACTCCTCAAGTTTCGGAAAACAATCCAAGTACATTCCTTCTTATTTTCCTTACCATTTTCTGCCCCTTTCAGCGACATTACAGAGACCTTATACTGACCTTATAGCGATGTGTCTTTAATCATCCTCCGAGCATCCTCCGGTCATTCTCCAAGGTTGACCCTGACCCTTCCTAAAATAAGTTGTTACACTTAAAACTGAAAATAATTTACACTTTAAATGGGATAATCCTAATAAATTGTCGGCCTAAAGCCAGGCTGACCAGGGAATCCTGAGTAGGATTAATATCAGACCGATTGTATAAAATATTAAAATACTTTTGTATCGTCTGTCGTCCTGTTGTAATTTTTTGGCTCTTGAATAGCCTATTGTAATCAATATAACACCAATAATCATGGTAAGCGGGTGTTCGAGCATATATAACCTGGAAACAGAATTTTTCATTGCTTCACCTGAAAATGCGGCTACTCCCAGAGGGGATACGAAATACAACACAAGTCCAATAAGTAATTGCAGGTGAGCAGAAATCAGACCTATCAACGAGATCTTCCTTTTTCCATCCGTAAATGGCTTCTTATTGATAAAAGAAATAAGTATGAAAACTATTGAAAAAATTAAAGCTGCCAATAACAAGTAGGCCAGACCCGAGTGTAAATGTTTTAGTCCTGTATACATGGTTTAAATTAAAGTGCGATTACCGGTTTAAATTGAAATTCCTCGAAGATAATTGCTTTATCATAAAAACAGTAAGAAACAACCCTTGAATTTTTATCAATAGTTCGGGAAAAACTATCTTTTGACTGATTGAAAGATTTTAAATAAAGGATCTGATGCTTTACTTATAATCAGTTATGTAAAAACAAAAGCCGCTTAAAACATAAATTTTAAGTGGCTTTGGATGATTGGTTGTTGAATCTGTGCGCACGGGGAGACTCGAACTCCCACACCAGTGAAGGCACCACCCCCTCAAAGTGGCTTGTCTACCAATTTCAACACGTGCGCAAAATTTTTGAGGAATGCAAAAGTATATAATTTCCTTTTATAGAGAAAAGAAAGTTTAAAACAAGGACATCTGAAAATTTCCTACCACCTTTCTTTCATGTTCAAGCAACCATTGTTTTCTTTTCAAGCCGCCCGCATATCCGATCAAATGTCCATTGCTCCCGATTACCCGATGACATGGAAAGATCAGGCAGAAATGATTCTTAGCATTTGCATTTCCTACCGCCCTTACTGCCAGCGGGTCTTTTAGCCTTTTTGCCAGTTCTATATAAGAAATCGTTTTGGCAAACTTTATCGTAGTGAGTTCGGCCCAGACTTTCTTCTGAAATTCTGTGCCTTCCAATTTTAGATCAATAGAAAATTCCTGCCGTTTTCCTTTAAAGTATTCGTCAAGTTGCCTGATGCATTTTTCCAATACAAAGGGAGGCGCTTTTCTTGCCTGGCCGCGGTCGGTAAATTTTACAGAAGAAACATAGCTTTCCGTCCCTGTTACTTCGACAAGCCCAATCGGAGAGTTATAATAAGCTTTGATTATTTCTTCTGCTTCCATAGGTAATTATATTGCAAATTAAAGAAAAAGGATCTTGTATCTGGCAGGTTATTAGGAATATTTAAGGAAAATGTTAAATGTTGAATTTACTTAATAAAAGAATCGATGTCGACGGCTGAATCCTGATAGCTCACAGCTAATAGCAAAACCTAATTTCCCCTCAACACTTTGAAACTATCCTCCTTCAACCTAAATTCGGGATCAAAAATAAAATCATATACACATGGACGTTGGAATGCTTCACCTTCACAGAACTGTTGTCATTCTTTTCTTATTTTTTTTTATGTTTAAGTCCGCCCTTTTATTTGCGGAAAAGAACGCGCTCCTGGAAAAGATCAGGAATAAGACAAAATGGTTGGAAATGGTTTTGGGCGTATTGATTCTGGCTACCGATGTATATCTTTTGGTCAGGCAGGAAATAGTTCAAACTTATCTCATCATTAAGTTTATATTGGTGCTAATTGCCATTCCTGTAGGAATTGTCGGATTAAAGAAAAGCAATAAGATACTGGTTATCGTTGCGTTATTGTTGTTCATTTTTATTTATGGAATATCCCAATCAAAAAGCGCGTTAATGAAACCAAGGACGTATGCTGAAAGTACTCAGGATGTGAAAATATTGGGGAAAGAAATATTTGCTAATGAATGTGCCAGATGTCATGGAGAAAATGGAAATGCCAACCTTTACGGATCTAAGGATTTATCGCAGACAGTATTAAGTAAAGAGGAACAAATAGGAATTATTACAAACGGAAAAAATGCCATGCCTGCCTTCAAGAATAAATTGACCGAAGATCAGGTTGCAGCCGTTACTGCATATATTGAAGAATTGAAAAAGTAGAATGGGAGATTATATATCCACAGAAAAAGTTAAGGAAAAAGCTGTTTTGGTTGGTTTAATTAACAGCAAACAATCGCCGGTAAAAGCGCAGGAATATCTGGATGAACTTCAGTTTCTTGCTGAAACTCTAGGAATTCAAACGGAAAAACAGTTCACACAACGATTGGAGAAGCCTGATGTCCGCTCCTTTATTGGGAAAGGCAAGCTTGAGGAAATTCAGAATTATGCGGAAGCTGCTGAAATTGATACGATAATATTTGATGACGATCTTTCACCTTCTCAGTTAAGGAATATAGAAAGGGAATTAAAGAAAAAGATCTACGACCGTAGCCTTCTGATTCTTGATATCTTTTTACAAAGGGCAAAAACTGCTCAGGCAAAGACTCAAGTGGAGCTTGCCCGATTCCAATACCTCCTTCCAAGATTAACCAGGATGTGGACCCACTTGGAAAGACAGCGCGGTGGAACAGGAACCAGAGGTGGAGCCGGAGAAAAAGAAATCGAGACAGATAAACGGGTGATCAGGGAGCAAATTACCTTGCTTAAAGAGAAGCTTAAGAAAATCGATAAGCAAAGCATTACGCAAAGAAAATCAAGGGATACTATGGTCAGGGTTTCTTTGGTAGGTTATACCAATGTGGGTAAATCAACCATAATGCGAACCCTTTCCAAAGCGGATGTTTTTGCAGAAAATAAACTTTTTGCCACCGTAGATTCCACGGTGAGAAAAGTAGTATTAAACAGGATTCCTTTTCTGCTGACAGATACCGTTGGATTTATCAGGAAATTACCCACTACCTTAATTGAAAGTTTCAAATCAACGCTGGATGAAATCAGGGAAGCAGATATTTTAATTCATGTAGTAGACATTTCTCATCCTTCATTTGAGGAACATATAGAAATAGTGAATCAAACCCTGAATGAAATAAAGGCAGGAAACAAACCTACGCTCCTGGTTTTTAATAAAATTGACCTGCTGGAGAAAAAATTAAATGAAGATGGGGAAGTAGTGGAAGACAGAATAGGAGCCTTGAAAGCCTCTTTTCTGAATAAGAAGGACCAGGCAGTAGTATTTATTTCCGCTCAGCAAAAAGATAATATCGAAGAATTGAAGCAAAAACTATATGAGTTTGTAAAGGAAAAGCACCTTACCATCTTTCCTAATTTTCTTGCGGATGAAATTTATCTGGGAAAGGAAGGGGAGTAACGGAAGGAATTTTAAATGTTAAGTGTTGAATTAATTATAAGCATTCACTTAAAACTCATTGTACAATTCCCTTAATAAATTTATTTGCATTGGCTTTTGTGATGCCTTATTAATTAACAAATTAGCACATCAACCAATTATCGCATTATGAGAGGTTATTTCCCTCACATGATTTGCTATTCTTTCCATTAGCCAACTTGGGGTGGAGGTGGCGCCGCAAATACCTATTTTTTGAACATTTACAAACCATTCAGGGTTTATTTCAGATTCATTTTCAATAAAATAACTTCTTGGGTTTTGTGTAAGGCAAACCTGGTATAAGGCTTTACCATTGGAGCTTTTCTTTCCGCTTACAAAAAGAACAACATCCATTTCGCTTGAAAACCTTTGGAGCTGAGGTTCTCTATTTGATACCTGCCGGCAAATGCTGTCGTTCGCGTCAAAAATTTCATTCAGGTTTTGGCTTCCGGCTTCGGTTAGTCGTTGTTCTATTAATGCCTTGATCTTATAAAATCCTTTGGTGCTTTTCGTCGTCTGACTAAACAGCGTAACAGGTTTTGTAAAATCTATTTTGTCCAGATCTTCTTCCGTAGTGACAATGATCACATTGTTATTTGCCTGTCCGGACAAACCTATAACTTCTGCATGTCCTTTTTGTCCGTAAATAACAATTTGACCATCCTTAACATTGATTTTATCATAAGCGTGCTTTACCCTGTTTTGAAGTTTAAGAACTACCGGACAGGAAGCATCAATTAATTCAATATTATTTCGTAGGGCAAGTTGATAAGTTTCAGGTGGTTCTCCATGTGCACGGATCAGCACTTTGCAATCATGTAATTCTTCCAGTTGATCCCTGGTGATTACCTTGAGGCCTTTTTCATTTAATCTTTTTACCTCCATGTCGTTATGCACGATGTCCCCAAGGCAATACAATGAGTTGGATTCCGCCATCTCGTCTTCTGCCATTTGTATGGCAAATTCAACCCCGAAACAATAACCAGAATTTTTATCTATTACTACTTCCATTGTTTTATTTGTTAAATTATTCTGCCCGTTCTACCTTTTCTTCCTCGCCTATGAAAATTTTACCCGTAGCCAGATCCAAAATTTTGTCTACCTGTTCATCTATAGTTATAAACGTGGTATCAATTAAAAAAGCATCGTTTGCTTTTACCAAAGGGCTTTCTTTCCGGGTAGTGTCCAAAAAATCCCTTTTCTTCAGGTTTTCTATGATCTCTTCCAATCCCGCTACCTGGTCTTTTTCAAACATCTCTTTTTGTCGCCGCTGTGCCCTTATATAAATATCTGCTTCCATAAAAATCTTAAGCTCAGCGTCGGGAAATACTGTAGTTCCGATGTCCCTTCCATCCATTACTACCCCTCTTTTCTTCCCAAGCTTTTTCTGAATGGCTGTCATGTGATGCCTTACCTCGGGAATAGCGCTAACTTCACTTACTTTATCCGATACATATAGTTTACGAATTTCCTTTTCTACATTCAGGCCATTCAAGTAAACTTCATTGCATTTATTGGTGGGATTGATCTGGAACTTTATCTGAATATTCTCCAATGCCTTATTTACAGCAAGGGGGTTTTCAAGGTTTACGTAGTTATCATGGAAGTATAAAGTGACGGCCCGGTACATGGCGCCGGAATCTATATATACATAACCCAGGTGTGCTGCAACAGATTTTGCAGTTGTACTCTTGCCACATCCTGAATATCCGTCAATGGCTATTACAATCTTTCTCATTCTTGAATGATCAGTCTCTTCCAGATAATCAGTTCCGGAAAAATTAAGTTCAAAGATAATGAATTAAAGAATTGTTGAGGTAGGTCTGTTTAATAATTGGAGGTAAGACTAAAGCGGAAATTAAGCAATTATTATATCCTAATTTCCGCTCATTGACAAGTTAATAAGCCCTGGCAAAAACCACCCTTTGGCTGGAAGGTTTACCTGTTACCATACATTTTCCGGCTTCAGCTTCCAAATTTAGAGGAATGCACCTGATGGTAGCCTTTGTTTCTTCCTTTATCTTTTCTTCAGTTTCAGAAGTGCCGTCCCAATGTGCAAGGAAAAACCCGCCTTTATCATCAAGAAGTTTTTTAAACTCCTCGTAAGAGTCTACTTTCGTTGTGTTGTTTTCGCGGAATGTTAGGGCCTTTTGGTAAACATTAGTTTGGATTTCTTTTAAAAGGTCTTCAACTATTATGTCAATGCCCTCCATTTTTTCAACTTGCTTTGTTTTGGTATCTCTTCGCGCGATTTCCACTGTTCCATTTTCCAGGTCCCTTGGTCCTATGGCTACTCTTAAAGGAACGCCTTTCAACTCATATTCTGCAAACTTCCATCCTGGAGATTGAGTATCTCTGTTGTCAAATTTTACACTTATGCCTTTGGCTTCTAAAGATTTTTTTATAGCCTGGGCTTTCTCCGAAATCTTAGTTAACTGTTCTTCGCCCTTAAAAATCGGTACAATTACAACCTGTATAGGCGCTAGGTTTGGAGGTAATACCAATCCTTCGTCATCAGAATGTGCCATAATCAAAGCGCCCATTAGTCTGGTGCTTACCCCCCAGGATGTTCCCCAAACAAAATCCAGCTTGCCATCTTTTGCAGCAAATTTTACATCAAACGCCTGGGCAAAATTTTGTCCAAGGAAATGAGAGGTACCTGCTTGCAAAGCTTTTCCATCTTGCATTAAAGCTTCGATGCAATAGGTTTCCACGGCACCGGCAAATCTTTCATTTGGCGTTTTTACGCCTTTTAGTACAGGCAACGCCATAAATGTTTCTGCAAATTCTGCATAAACTTTTAACATGGTTTCTGCCTCTTCCACAGCTTCTTGTTTGGTGGCATGCGCTGTATGGCCTTCCTGCCATAGGAATTCTGTCGTCCTTAAAAATAACCTTGTCCGCATTTCCCACCTTACCACATTTGCCCATTGATTCACCAGGAGAGGCAAATCCCTATAAGATTGAATCCAGTTTTTATAAGTACTCCAGATCACAGTCTCTGAGGTAGGTCTTACAATCAGTTCTTCTTCTAGTTTTGCCTCAGGGTCTACAATCACTCCACCTCCATTCGGATCATTTTTAAGTCTGTAATGTGTTACCACCGCACATTCTTTAGCAAATCCCTCAACATGACTCGCTTCTTTACTCAAAAAAGATTTTGGAATGAATAAAGGAAAGTATGCATTGGTGTGTCCTGTTTCTTTAAACATTTTATCCAACTGATTTTGCATCTTTTCCCATATGGAATAGCCGTAGGGTTTAATAACCATACAACCCCTTACCGGCGAATTTTCTGCCAGATCTGCACGTTTTACAAGCTCATTATACCATGCTGAATAATCCTCGCTTCTTTTGGGAAGTCCTTTGCTCATTTTATCTAAATTAAATTTTTTTGGTATGGGTTTTGTTAATTCCATACAAGGAGTGGCAAATATAAAGTTTTACTTATAATTTAGATTAATTTTGTTTTTGCTACGTTATACTTTTAAATGGAAAAAAACTCTACAATCATGCGATCTATAAGATATATACCAATAATTTTTGCATCTCTGGCAGTAATCCAGTGGGGTTGTACAAAAAGTCAATTTTCCTCCAGTCAACCGGAAAATGATGATATGTATTTTGCTTCTACGGATCGTCAGCAGGTTTTGTATGAAATTACCGGCAAGAAGTCAGCTGCAAATCAGTATTCAGATAAAGATGTAAATCCTGAATATATAAATTCTTATGCAGAAGAAACCAGGGAAGAAGTAAAAAGGGACCAAAGCGGAGAATATTCCGAAGAATATTATAATGAAGAAGTAGCACAGGACAACTATAGCAATAACAATAGTTCATGGGGCTACAACGATTACGCTTATAGTGGTTATTACGGACCTTATGGAGGCCCGGTTTACAACTCATATATTTATCCGAGCTATGGTTTCTATGATCCTTTCTGGGGACCTTCTTATTATAGCCCAAGATCTACTTTCTGGTTGAGCTTTGGAATAGGTTCGTCCTGGGGATATCCATACAACAGTTGGTATGGCGGATATGATCCTTTCTGGGATAGATACTATGGATATCACAACCCATACTATGGCGGATGGGGATACAACAGAGGTTTTTATGACGGCTATTATATGGGTGTATATAATAATTATTACTACGGTAACAGTGGAAGGGAAACTGCGGTGAGGTATGTAAACAGAGGTCCGAGAACAAGCAGAGGTGCAAGCTATAATAATCGTTTAGGTGCTAGAACAAATGAAAGAATAAGCAGAACACAAAGGACTGAAGGAAGCAATAATTCCAGGATAACTAACGGTTCAATGAGGAGAGAGGCAACTACAGCACGACCTCAAAGAGGCGTTGGAAGAACCAGTAACTCATACACTAATGGTTCAAATAGCAGAGGAGGAAGTTCAACTACTGAAAAGATAACCACTGACAATCCTAACAGAAGAACTTACATTGAACAAAACAGAAGTGGAGATAGATTTAATTCAAGACCTAGCCGACCAAGTGCAAGTCCAAGGACAAGGGGAAGCTATAGTGACGGAAACAGTAATCAGAGAATGTCAAGTCCGTCTCCTTCTACGAATACAAATAGAAGTAACAATAGTTATAACAATAGTAACCGAAGCAATAATACTTATTCTGCTCCGGCGCCTAGCAGAAGCAGTGGCAGTAATTCAACCATCAGATCTTCTTCTCCATCAAGGAGTTCGTCACCTTCCTCATCTGGTTCAAGAAGCGGAAGCTCCGGAAGCAGCGGTTCAAGAGGAACCGGCAGGAGATAAACTTTTTAATAGTAACAGTAATGTCGTATGCTATATAACATTACTGTTACATTTAAGTTATTCAAATAAAGATGTTTTCAGGAATGAAACCGTGATGTAGGAGCTAGCCTCACAAAAGGGATGAAAATGTCAAACTGTTCCATGTATACCTTTAAAATTAGACACATTCACCAATGAAAAAGCTTATAATTATAAGTTCAGTATTTTTTTGTTTTTTGGGTAATGTACATGCACAAAGTGAAGCAGAGTTTGTATATGCGTCGGATGCATTGAGGTTTTCAATTGAACAACCCATCGGAAGTACCAGGATCCAAAGTATAGGCGGTGCGCAATCAGCGTTAGGAGGAGATGTTAGTAATGCTATTGGAAATCCCGCAGGATTAGGTTTTTTTAATAAATCTGAATTCACTTTTACGCCTACCATCAATATAAATACCTCCAGGTCACAATTTTTAGGCACGCCAACAAAGGATGTACTTGGTAATCTTAATATAAATAATTTGGGTTTTGTCTTTTCTAATGCAAAAGACCCAATAGTCCCGGGAAAATGGAGGGGAGGTTCTTTTGCGGTGACTTATAATACCACCAATAATTATAACACAAGATTTAAGTACTCTGGTATAAATGACACTACCTCACTGAGTGATGCGTTCGTGGAGGGAGCAAATGGTGTCTGGTATGGGGATTTACAGGATGAAATGAATAGTGAGGGCCAATACTATACCTGGGAGTCCCTTGCATTTAGTACGGCTTTAATTGATACCATTTGGGAAGGGGCGGATGATGAATATTTTAGTTATAATGAATTGGAAGATGTGCGGCAATATGAAACCGTAAGATCCATGGGTTCGAAAAGCCAGTGGAATTTCTCTTACGGAGGAAATTATAATGACAGACTTTATTTCGGAGCTACCATTGGATTGGCCAGTTTCAGGCATACAGAAGAAAAAGTCTACCGGGAAACCGTATTGACTAATAATGATGGATATGATGACCTTACTGATTTTACTTTAACAGAAACATTACTAACACGAAGTTCAGGAATTAATGTGGGTGCAGGAATTATATTCAGGGCAAATGACTATTTCCGGTTAGGAGCTTCTTTTCAAACGCCCACCTATTTTTATTCAGTTAAAAGCAACTACGATGGTGATTTGGTAACCAACTTTAATGAAAATCCTTACGGATTTTCAACCGGAAATGGGGAACTGGAAACCACTATTAACAATTACAAGTTTGTAACACCATGGAAATTATCAGGCGGGATAGCTTTCTTCTTTAATAAAAATGGCTTTATTAGTGCCGACGCTGATTTCATCGCTTATAATAGAATTAAGTTATACTCAGGAGACGATGAGTTGTCCTTTAATATTACCAACAGGGAAATTAAAGCAGCTTATAAGCCTGCAGTAAATTTTAGGATAGGAGGAGAATACAGGTTGTCCCTTTTCAGATTTAGAGGGGGGTATTCTATGTATGGAACAGCATTAGAGCGTAAGGACAATTCAAACAATAATGAAAATCCAACCCATTATGCCTCAGCAGGTGTAGGCATGAGGTGGGATAAATTTTATCTTGATTTCGGATTGGTCCACACTTTTGCAAGAGAATTTAACTATTATCCGTATCAGTTAAATGATAATACAGAGCCGGTCGCCAATGTTACTCAATCAAGAACCAAAGGAATGGTCAGTTTTGGAATCTTCTTTTAATCGATCTGAAATTTCCTTTGAGGATAAACTGTCTCCCTTAAAATGGTAATGAGCAATTTTATAGAATGGCATCCTTTCGGTTGTCATCTGGATAAGTTTGGTCATTAGCGCTTCATCTGAAAGACCTTGAACCAAAGGCCGGTTTTGTTTTCCGGCTTTTAGCCTTTTTACTAACTCTTCCACGGAAACATCAATAAAGATGCTTGTCCCGGCGCTGTTCATTAGGGTCATATTATTATTGAAACAGGGCGCTCCACCGCCAGTAGAGACAATCAGATTTTCCTTTGAGTGAATGATATCTTCCAGCGCTTCAGTTTCTTTTCTTCTGAAATAATCTTGTCCGCTTCTCCCGAAAATTTCTGGTATTGATCTTCCCTCCTTTTGTTCAATTAGTTCATCTAAATCAACATATCGGTATTTTAATATTTTAGAAAGCTCTTTACCTAAGGTTGATTTACCACTTCCGGGCATTCCTGTTAAAAAATAGATCATAAAATATGCAGGGTTAAAATGCGATCAGAAAAATCATAAGGATCAAGCTTAGGACGGCCACGACAAATAAATATTGAACTTTCCCTCCCTGAAATGACCTGGCCAATACACCAACTCTTCCGGTAATAATTACTGAAAAGTTAATCAGCCCATCCACCAGGACTTTATCTATGAAATGGGTAACCAATGAAAATATAACAGTGAAATATCCCACAAAATGAACGACAGAATCTATGATCTTTCGATCAATTTTATTGACAAATTCGGCACTATGATCTACGAACTTTAATACTGTCTTTTGGTAAATAACATCCAGATACCAGTTGTTAAAGGACAGTTTTGATAGAAAAATGTCTTTTTGCTCTTTTATTATTTCTTTTTTATAATACTTCTTAATCGCGAGGCCTAATCCGGTTGCTATTAAAATTAAGGAAAGGGTTAAAGTCATCAAATGAAAATCAGGCAGACGATGATTAATCTCAGTTATAATTATATCCCGGTTTTCGAAGAGGGGAGAGCTTAATGATAATTCTTTTCCTAAAGATTTAAAAAGAAACGAATGTTCAGGATTAAAAGGGTTTAATGAAAAAATAAAGAAAAATGAGAAGACACCCAAAACAATAAGAGGCAAATTAATCGGCCATGGATTTTCTTTAATCTTGAGAACTTCATCTTTAGGTAAATGTTCTTTTGATCTGGACTCGCCAAAGAATACCAGGATGATCTGCCTTCCCATATAAAAGGCAGTCAAAAAGATTGTTATCAGAGCCAAAAGTGGGACCAGATAAGAAATAAACCCTATCCGGTCCGACATAACATTTGACCAGGTAATTGCATTGGCAATAATGGCATCCTTTGATAAAAAGCCGCTGGTAAAGGGTATTCCTACAAGGGCTGCTGCAGTAATGCAATAAATAATGAAAGTAAAAGGCAAGTCTTTTCTCAGTCCTCCCATTAGTCTCATGTCCTGTGCATCAAAATGAAGCCCTTTAATGTGATGGGAAGATTTATGAAGTGCATGAATAATCGCGCCTGCACAAAGAAATAATCCCGCCTTAAAGAAGGCGTGGGTAATCAAATGGAAAAATGAAGCCTGATAAGCGCCGACTCCCATAGCCATTACCATGTAACCCAATTGCGAAATGGTAGAATAAGCGAGTACTTTTTTAATATCATATTGTTTTAAAGCGGCAACACCTCCCATAAAAGCGGTGATGGCGCCAACAAAAGCAATTACCGTTAATACGTCCAGGTCGAGAATAAAAAAAATCCTGGCCAGGAGAAAAACGCCGGCAGCGACCATAGTGGCAGCGTGAATTAATGCAGAGACAGGTGTAGGACCTTCCATTGCGTCCGGAAGCCAGACCAATAAAGGAAATTGAGCTGATTTTCCCATACAACCGGCAAATAGACCCAATCCTGCAAAGAAGATCAAGGAAGAATGAACAGTGCCGGACGAAACATTTATAAGTACCGACAATTCTTTAATATCAAGAGTTTTAAAAACCGACCAGATAATTAAAATTCCCAGGAGGAAACCAATATCTCCTATCCTGTTTACAATAAAAGCTTTTTTAGAAGCTTGAGCCGCTGAATGTTTTGAGAACCAGAATCCGATCAATAGGTAGGAAGCGAAGCCGACTAATTCCCAGAAAACAAAAATAATCAGAAGGTTATTTGTGGATATTATACCCAGCATCGAAAAAGTGAAAAAGGAGAGGTATGCAAAATATCTTCCATAGCCCGTATCGCCTTTCATGTATTCAATAGAAAATACCTGAACCAGCAGAGAAATGCCCGATACCAGTAAAAGCATTATCAGGCTTATGTTGGTTAAGAATATTCCTGTTGAAATGTCAGAAACGCCTGGAAGGGTTATCCATTGGTAAGAATACTCCAGGGGCGAATGATTAAAATGCTTAATAAATACGATAAGAGAGAGAATAAAGGTAATTAAAGAAGCCCCAACGCCAAGAGCCGCAATAGTCGTATCGGATAATTTCTTTCGTAAAGAAAACAAAAACAAACTGACCAGGAGAGGTATAAGAAAAATTCCAGCTAAGAGTATTAAAGATAGATCCAAATGCCTTCTTGATTTATAAAATGGTTAAATATTATTCCTGCAGATCCTTTATTTTATTTAATTCAGCGGTTCTAAAATGGTCATAAACCCTTAAAACAATAGCCAGGGCTACCGATGCCTCTGCTGCAGCAACTACTATTACAAATAATGCAAAAAATTGCCCCTGGATGGATGGATCATGTCTGCTAAAGGCAACCAGATTAATGTTTGCCGCATTCAGCAGAAGCTCAATTCCCATCAATACCATGATGGCATTTTTCTTAGTAATAATAATTACTATTCCCAAAGCAAACAGGGCAGCGCCAATATACAAGAAATGTTCAATGGGGATCATTCGTGTGTTGTTTAGGAGAATTTATTTTTATTCCGGCAAGTACCACAGCACCTATCAGTGCTACCAATAATAAAATGGCGACAATTTCAAAAACCAATAAATAATTGCTCATCAAACCATACCCGAGTGTTTGAGTAGTGGTATCCTGTACCTGATGGCTTGTGGAATCTTTCATCCAGCTAATTCCCAGGAAATCGATGGATTCTATAACAAATAATAAAAGTATAAAAATACCTGTTCCGCACAACCATCCCCAGAACCCATTACTGTTTCCGCTCAATACTGCTTTACCAGACAGTCTGCTGGTAAGCATTACGCCAAATACAATTAAAATTAAAATTCCTCCGACATAAACCATGATTTGAGTGATGGCAATAAAGTCAGCGGATGCAAAAATATAAATAGCTGCAATGGACAGAAAAGTGGCCATCAAAGCAAATGCGGCGTAAATGATCTTTTTTGTAACGGCTATAAAACCTGCTGAAAGAACGGCAATGGAGGCAAATACATAAAAGAGCAGACTGTTTATATCCATATTTATTCTTCTGTTTTCCCTCCTTGTGGCTTTATAGGTCTTATTTTAGGTCGAAATATCGGCTTAGCTGCCGCTGGTTTTTTTTCTTCAGCAGCCTCGTCGTCCTGTGATTTTTTTTCTTCAGCAGTATTTTCCACCGGAGCTATGGATTTTTCAGTATTTTCTACAGAAGCATTAGGCCTGATTTTAGGTTTAAAAACCGGTCTTGGCGCCGCAGGTTTTGATTCTGAACTTGTCGTAGTATTGCTTTCAGGGGAGATATCGGCATTTTCATCCGGTTGTTTTGTTTGAGCTTCGGTAATTACAGGCCTGATCTTAGGTTTGAATACAGGCTTTGCAACGGTCGGTTTTTCTTGTTTTGCTGTATTTTCAGTTCCTTGTGCAGAATTTGTAATATCTTCATCTGTTGGATTCGTTGGTGAATTAGCAGGATTGGCAGATCTTATTTTAGGCTTAAATGCAGGCTTCGCTCCTGCAGGTTTAGCTTCTTGTATCGTTTCTCCCTCGACTTTTTCTTCAATTGCTGCCGCCTTGGCCGCAGCTTTTGCAGCTTCCTTTTGTGCGTTTACAGCCTCTATTTCTTTTCTCTTTTGTTCAGCCTCCTCCCAAGTCATGTCCGCGAATTTGTAGATAAAGTTACCGACATCCACTTCACTGAAGTCGTATGCTTTAGTCATTGTTAGACATTCTGTCGGGCAAACGGTAGTACAAAGCCCGCAATAGCAGCATTTTGCAAGATCTATGTCAAAGGTAGGTGCATAAAGTCTTTTTGAGGTGCCATCGGAAGTTTTGCCGATTTCTTCTGTGGCTTTTATACTTTCGATAGTAATACAATCAACCGGGCAGATTTTAGCGCACTTATCACAAACTATACAGTCATCGATTTCATTATGCAGTCTATACCTTCCATTGTCAGGTACAGGAATAGATTCATATGGATATTGGAGGGTAACCAGTCCGGTTTTTTGATCAAAATAATTTTTATCAGATACGTAGGAGGAGTCCCTTCTTTTTGTGGCTTGAAAAATATGTTTTAAAGTAAGCCATAGCCCTTCTGAAAGTGTTTTTATACTTTCGAGGATATCTCCAAAATATGAACTGTTGGCTCCTTTTCTTGTTTTATTCTTCATTATCCCCTCCTTCAATTAATTGTTTGCTTCCATCAGTGGTTACCCTTTAGATCAAATTAAATCATTAACAACCGCCAGATACAACATAGCAACAATAAAAATAATCCGAAAGGTGTCAATACTTTCCAGCATAAGTGCATCAATTGATCCACCCTGAGTCTTGGGTAAGTCCACCTGACCCAGACTTGCAATAACATGGCGATAAAAGCTTTCGAAATAACCCAAAAGCTACCCCAAATATAATTAGATAAAGTTCCCGGCTCTCCTGTGGTCCATTCCGCTAATCTTAACCCTCCGATATTTGGAAAAGGCGTATTCCAGCTTCCCAGGAAAAGTACCGCGCCCAGTAAACTTACCAGTAACATCATTCCATATTCTGCCAGAAAGAAAATTGCAAAACGAAAGCCTGAATATTCTGTATGATAACCACCCACAATTTCGGATTCAGCTTCTGGCAAATCAAAGGGCGCCCTGTTACATTCGGCTAAAGTGGCTATAAAGAAAATGACATAAGCAATAAAGAGAAAGGGCATCCGCACGATATTCCAGGTTAATATTCCTCCAACACCAGTTACGTTAATTCCAAGCGCTTTTAATCCAAATAGGTAATTTATTTCTTGTGATCCTTCTTTATAATTATTGATCCAGATCCCCTGTTGGTAGCTTATCTCTTGCAAATCCAGACTTTGAGCGATCACCACTACACAGAGTACACTTATTCCAAAGGGAATTTCATAGGAAATTATTTGTGCCACAGACCGCATGGCGCCGAAAAGGGAAAATTTGCTGTTTGATCCCCATCCGGCCATTAAAAGCCCGATTACATCAATAGATATAATGGTCATAATAAAAAACACGCCGGCATATAAAGAACTTCCGATAAAAGTAGCATTAAGCGGAAGTACAGCGAAACCGGCAAAAACAGCCAGAAAAATGACAAAAGGAGCAGCAAGAAAAAGCACCCGGTCCGCAGCAGTAGGTACAATATCCTCTTTCTGAATTAACTTCAACACATCGGCCAGGGCTTGGATGATTCCATATTTACCCGCTTCCATAGGCCCTAACCTGTCTTGAATAAAGGCAGGAACTTTACGCTCAAAGTAGAAGATAACAATGAGTGTAATAAGTACCAGCGAAAGATATACAGGTATGGCAATCATCTATTCGTAAAAGATGCTTTTAAAATTTTTGCAAAAGTAAACATTTATTTGAAAGCCCATTTTCTTTTGAGACTTAATCAACAAAAAAAGGAAGTAATATTCTCTTATTTGAATAAGGTAGTCAAATTCTTATAAAATCCGGTTTTTTTAAATTTACTTTTGCTTTTAAAATGAAAGAGGCTACAATAATATGGAGTTAAGGAAAATAAGCATATTGGGTTGTGGTTGGTTAGGTAAACCGTTGGGACAAGAACTGGTAAAACGAGGGCATTCGGTTTCCGGATCAACTACCACCGAATCAAAGTTAACAGAATTACAAAGCGCAGGAATTAAGCCTTATTTGATTTCTTTTGATCCTTCTTTAAAGACATCTGGTAATGATTCTTTTTTTGATTCTGAAGTTTTAATAATAAGTATTCCTCCAAAAAGGAAAGCCGGAGAAACAGGCCTCTATTATTCCCAAATGAAAGAAGTGGTAAAGGAGGCTATAAAAGGAAAGATCAAAAAAGTACTTTTTATTAGCTCTACTTCTGTTTATCCTGATCTAAATAAAGAAATGACAGAAGAAGATCCTACTTTCGATGAGGAAAAGAATATTTTGGTGAAAGCCGAGAAGTTATTTTTAAGTCAGAAAGAGTTCGTCACTACGGTCATTCGCTTCGGAGGACTTATCGGAGGAAGCCGTCATCCAGGAAGATTTTTTGCGGGTAAAGTAGATGTATTAGATGGAAATTGTCCTGTCAATCTTATTCATCTGCAAGACTGTATCGCCATACTTTCCAAAATAATCGAAACAGATACTTTTGGCGAGATCTTCAATGCATGCTCGGATTTGCATCCTTTAAAAAAAGACTTTTACACTTCCGCTTCAGCAACCCTTTCCCTGATTCCGCCCGTTTTCTTAAATGAAGAGGAGGGAAGCTTTAAAAGTATTTCATCTGAGAAACTAAAGCAAAAGTTGAATTATCGATTTATTTATTCTGATCCTTTTTCAATGATTTGAACAGTTGCCACGAATTTCCGCAACGTTTTTGGTAAATATTTGTAAATTTTAAAAAAGTGTGCGGTTCCACTTTTAATTTTTATTATAAAGAAGGAAGATACTTATTTATTTAATTTTCCTTTTATAACTTTAGGACACTTTTCGTTTTTAGAATTAAAATATTCAAAGATATGACCTCAAAGAACCAAATAACTATTGCTTACGGAGATGGAATTGGCCCGGAAATAATGAACGCCACTTTAAATATTTTGGAGAAAGCGGGGGCTCAGTTAGAATATGACGAAATAGAAATAGGTGAAAAAGTTTATTTGCAAGGTATTTCTGCCGGAATTCAGGCGTCTGCCTGGGATTCATTAAAGAAAACAAAGGTCTTTTTAAAATCACCCATTACAACTCCTCAGGGTGGTGGCTTCAAAAGCCTCAATGTTACTACCAGGAAAACGTTGGGATTGTATGCGAATGTAAGGCCATCGAAATCCTTTCATCCCTACGTTGCGACAAAACATCCTGTGATGGACGTAGTAATCATCAGGGAAAATGAAGAGGATTTATATACAGGTATTGAATACCAGCAATCTCAGGAGGTGGTTCAATGCTTGAAAATAATTTCACGTCCGGGGTGCGAAAAAATAGTAAGGTATGCTTTTGAATACGCTCGGGCGTATGGTCGAAAAAAAGTCACCTGTTTTTCAAAAGATAACATTATGAAAATGACGGATGGTCTTTTCCATAAATTATTTGACGAGATAGGTAAAGAATATCCTGATATAGAAAAAGACCACTGGATTATTGATATAGGAGCTGCTTTACTGGCAGACAAACCCCAAATGTTTGACGTAATCGTCACTTTAAATCTTTATGGAGACATTATTTCAGATATTGCTGCGCAAGTTTCTGGTTCTGTTGGAATGTGCGGTTCTGCAAATATTGGAGAAAACTTCGCAATGTTTGAAGCAATTCATGGCTCTGCGCCTACAATTGCTGGTCAAAATGTTGCCAACCCAAGCGGGTTATTAAATGCGGCAATAATGATGTTGGTTCATCTGGGCCAGCCAGCTATAGCTGCTAAAATTAACAATGCCTGGCTTAGGACAATCGAAGATGGTATTCATACCGGCGATATTTATAAAGAGGGCATAAGCTCAAAAAAGGTTGGAACCAAGGAATTTGCAGACGCTGTAATTGAAAGACTTGGCCAATTGCCACAGCAATCTGCTCCAATCACATTTAGTCTTGACGATAAGAAGGACCTGAAAATTAAAACAAAGACTTATCCGGTAAAAACGAAAACGCTGGTAGGCGTTGATGTATTTATTGATTGGAAAGGAAATCCGGAAGAAATAGGCGCAAAGCTTCAGAAATTGAATGTTGAAAATCTGAAACTTCAATTGATCACCAATGGAGGAGTAAAAGTATTTCCAGGGGGAAATGTCGAAACTTCCTGTACAGACCAATGGCGATGCCGATTTATGAGTCAGGGTGAAAATATTTCCAATCAACATATTGTTAATTTGCTTGGAATCATCCATGATACGGGAGGTTATGATTTTATTAAAATTGAGAACTTATATAATTTTGATGATGTCCGGGGATATTCCTTAGGGCAGGGTGAATAAATGTCTCAAGGCTTTTGGAGGGCTTTAATCCCTCCAAAAGTTTAAGAAAAGAATGTTTTTATTACCAAATGATATAAAATTATTATATCTGAGATCAGCTGAAATGGACTTTTTATTAAATAAGGGTTCTTCTTATCTTTGCACCTTCCTATTAATGATGATTTCTTGATTACGTTTGAAGAATACCTGGTACAGAAAAAAATAGATCCGATAAAATTCAAAGAAGCGGAGCAAGGAAAATATAAAGAATTTGAACACATTTTTTCTCAGGTTCACCCCAATAGTTTTACGGTTCAAAAATTAAACCTGATCAATTTTATCAGAAGGCAATATCCTTTAAAGGAAGTAGATTCGAAGGAGAGTTTGAAAGATAATACCCTGGAGAACACAAAAAGTATTTCCCGTCCGGTTTTTAAAAAGAGAACTCCTTAATTTATTTTATTTCTTCTTTTACCTCGTCAATGTTTTTCTCTCTTCTGGAGAAAATGCTTAACGTTTCCTCATCTTCAGTAAGGAACTCTGTGAGTTTGGTCCTTATTTCCTGTATGGATAAATTGGAGTTGATTACTCCATCCCTGGCAATAGAAATTTGACCTGTTTCCTCAGAAACGATCAATACTATGGCATCAGTAATTTCAGTTAGTCCCAAAGCTGCTCTATGTCTTAGACCGTAAGCGGGAGACAGCGAATCGCTTTCTGATACAGGAAGCACGCATCTTGCTGCTTTTATTCTGTTTTTTGAAACGATTACTGCTCCATCATGCAGCGGACTATGTTTATTGAATATGGAAAGAAGAAGGCGTTTGGAAACTACCGCATCTATGTTATCGCCTGATTCTGCATAAAATTTCAATTCCGAACTTTTGGAAAAAACAATTAGCGCTCCGGTATTTGAACTGCCCAGTGATTTAGCAGCATCAATTACTGGCGTGATATTCAATCTATCAACGTCCGAACCTCTTTTCCATGGAAAGGTCTTGAAAAAGATATCATTGTTAAAAGGAGTGGTTTTACCAATTAAAAGTAAAAATTTCCGTATTTCCTGTTGAAAAAGAATTATGGCAGCAATAACTCCAACGCCCATAAACTGGCCTAAAATTGTAGACAACAATTTCATTTCTGCCGCATCCACCACCAAATAAATGAGATATAAAGAAAGAAAGCCTAAAAAGATCTTGATGGCAACACTTCCACGCATCAGTTTATATACCTGGAACAATAAGAAGCTTACAAGCAGGATGTCAATAAGATCTACCCAGCTGATTTCCAAAAACCCTATATAAAATGATAAGATCAACTTTTTGTCAGTTTAAATAGCTTTACCGTTTCCACTGCTTCTTTCACATCATGGACCCTAAGAATTGAAGCGCCCTTCATTAATGCCATTGTATTTAATACGGTGGTGCCATTTAAGGCCTCCTCCGAAGTTATTCCTAATTTCTTATATATCATAGATTTTCTTGATAACCCAGCCAAAATAGGTTGATTAAGAATCTCAAAATAATTTAAACTGTTTAAAAGTCTGTAATTATGTTCGATTGTTTTAGCAAAACCAAATCCGGGATCAATTATTATATCCTTCACCCCTTTTTCCTTTAATTTTAATAATCTTTCAGCAAAGTAATCCATCAATTCCAATAAAATATTTTCATAATGCGCTTTTGTAGTCATATTTTGAGGAGTTCCTTTCATGTGCATCACTATGTAAGCTGCCTTGTATTCGGCAATCAATGAGAACATAGCCGGATCTTCCCCTCCAGAAATATCATTTACAATACAAGCGCCTGATTCCAATGCTTTTCTGGCCACATTACTTCTAAAGGTGTCTACGGAAATAAAGACATCTGGAATTTCTTTTTTTATAGACTTTATTGCCGGAACTAGGCGGGCGGTTTCATCTTCTTCAGAAATATCAGTGGCCCCTGGTCTTGAGGAGTAGCCGCCTACATCAATTATACTGCCTCCTTCTTTAAATATTTTTTCTGCTCTTTCAACTATCTCTTTTTCTCCTTCATATCGGCTTCCTTTATAAAAGGAATCGGGAGTGATATTAATGATTCCCATTACCAGAGGAGTGGACAGATCAACTATTTTTCCCTCTAAGTTGAGTGTGTTTTTTTTATAAAAAACTGTATCT
>Ga0196965_1000126_pt1 | contig 59623 bp, 49 predicted proteins | sample S1_20metaG_FD_148668 | JGI IMG/M metagenome (GOLD analysis project Ga0196965, IMG submission 148668) | Soil microbial communities from Anza Borrego desert, Southern California, United States - S1_20 | ecosystem: Environmental > Terrestrial > Soil > Desert | place: USA: California | collected...
CCAGATGAACCGCAACCAGCGAACTCGAACACGCCGTCTGAACCGAAACCGAAGGACCCTCCAAACCCAGCAAATAACTCAAACGAGTCGCAACATAATCACGATCGGTGGCGATCCGGAGCGTCATGCCCTCGGCGGTTTCGTGCGGTGTTTCAATTCTGAGGCGGGCAAGATAGGCGCTCTCGTTGCTGCCCGCGAAGACTCCGATGGAGGGGCTGCTTGCCGGCACGATGCCGGCATCCTCGAGCGCCTCCCAGGCCAGGTCGAGCATGATCCGGTGCTGCGGGTCGGTTCGTTCGGCCTCGAAGGCGGTCACGCCGAAAAATTCCGGATCGAACTCTTCCAGGCCGGGCGCGACCGGACGCGCGGGTACGTAGTTCGGATGGCCCGCGATGTCGGGCGCCACGTTGAGCCGCGCCAGATCGGCGCGCGAAAAGCGGCTGATTGCATCACGCCCCTCGGATAGCAGCGACCAATAGCCATCGGCATCCGCCGCGCCGGGAAGACGGCAGGCAAGGCCGACGATAGCAATGTCCCTCGTGGACGGCGCCTTAGCGGCGGCTCCTTTCAGCGGAGGATCGGCGATGGCGCCGGCAGCCAGCCCAGCCGAGGCGTACGCTTGACGCGCGAGGTGCGCGGCCAGAGCTCGCGGCGACGGGTGCGCAAAGAATGAGGAAATCGGCACACGGACGCCGTGCCGCTCAGCGAGTCGATCGCGGAGGGTGAGGAGGTCGAGCGATGTCAGGCCAAGAGCGAAGAAACTCGAGTCCGGCGATGCATCCGAACGGCTGCCAAGTCGTTCGGCCTCGGCCAAGATCGACTGCAAAGCCGATCCGAGAGCCGCCGGCGGCAGGGTATGTTGGGCCGCGGGAGCCGCCTCGGAGGCGCTGGCGTGCCGCTTCCCGTTCGGCGTGAGCGGAACCCTGTCGACACAGCGGATCGAAACGGCAGCGATGTTCGAAGGCAGCCAATCCCGGACCCGTTGCTGCACCCGCGCGACGAGCCCCTCGCCGCAGCCCGCGCGCGGCTTGATCAACAGCTCGAGACCGACAATCCTATACCCCTCCACCAAAGGTGAAGCGACAGCGACGGCGACCTCCGGGTCGGCGAGGGCGACCGCCTCGACTTCCGCCGGTTCGATCCGATGGCCGAGCAGCTTGATCTGCCGATCCTCGCGCCCGAGCAGCTCCAATGTCCCGTCCGGATGCCGCCGCGCCCTGTCGCCTGTCCGATAAAGCCTCGCTCCCGTCTCGGCATGGATCACGAATGCCGCCGCGGTTGCCTCCGGATCGCGCCAATACCCCTCCGCCAGGCTGTCGCCACCGATATAGAGCGTGCCCGCCACCAGATCGGGCCGGATCTCGAGGCGGTCGTCCAGGACATACGCCGTCTGGCCCTCCAGAGCGCGGCCGTAGGGCACGCTGGTCCAACCTGGATGCGGCTCGTTACCGATTTCATGCCAGACCGACCAGATTCCCGCTTCCGTCGCGCCTCCCAGGCTGATCACGCGCAATCCGTCGGTGCCGAGCGCGCGCAAGCGACCGGGTAGGCTGACCGGGATCCAGTCGCCACTCAGCAAGACCGCCCGTAACGTCGCGGGCAGACGCTCGTTACGCGATTCCAGATGCTCGGCGAGCACCTCCATCTGCAACGGCGTCGAGTTCCAAATGGTAACTGTCGACCGCCGCATGAACCGGTCGAGAGCCCACGGGTCCTTCTGAGTGGCCGTGTCCGGCAGCGCCAGTCGCGCACGATGGCGGTGGGCCGCAAAGATGTCGAACACCGACAGGTCGAACGCGAGCGGGGAGATGCCCAGGATGGTATCGGCGGCGCTGAGCTGCAGGCGCGCCGACACTGCATCGATGGTCGCCCGCGCTGCCGCATGACTCATGGCGACGCCCTTGGGCATTCCGGTCGTCCCGGAAGTGAAGATTACGTAGGCGAGGCTGTCGGGTGGCGGAGAGTCACCGCTTTGCTCCGAAGCCGCGCCGGCGGCATCGGCGATTCCGAAGACGGAAATAGCAGGGTCGAAATCGCGTTCGCTCTCTTCGGTGACGATCGCCGCCGCCCCCGAGGCTTTCAGCACGGCATCGATCCGCCTGCGCGGCCAGGCGCGATCAATCGGCAAATAGGCCGCCCCTGCTTTGACAATCGCGAGCACGGCCACGACCTGATCCGCCCGTTCCGGAAGCAGAATGGCAACGAGATCTCCGGGGCCGATGCCGGCTTTGTTCAACCGGCCCGCAAGCAATCCCGACCGGCACGCCACCACCGCGCGGCTGACCGGGCCCCGCGGCGTTATGATTGCGATCTCCTCGCTCCCAAGCTTTGGTTCGGGCTCCAAGAGGGACGCTTTTTGCCTTCCCTGCCGCGGCTGCGCGATCGGCGAGGAGCTGCCGGCGCTCCAGGACCTCGGATCGAACGGACAGGCGGTCCAATCGACCTCGGAAAGCTGGCGCAACGCCGCCCCGTAGGCCTCAAACGCCGCCTCCATCACCGGCTCCGGAAACGCGCCGTCGACAACGTCCCAATTGTAGAACAGCGCACCGCCATATTGTCCGGCGTGATGGTCGAGCAGAGTCTGCGGTGTCTGGACGTGACCGCAAACAGCAGCCGGGCCCCATCCGAGCAGTGCCGCCTCGGCGGTGTTCAGCTCTTCCCCGAGCAGGCTCGTGAATATGATCGGCAAGAGCCCCACCGCCTCGAGGCGAGAGCGCACGCTGGCGGGGTCACGGCTTTCTCCAAGGGCTTTCCAGATGCCATGTTGCGCCGCGCGGGCGCGCTGGGCGATAGTGGCCGGTTGCCTCAAATCGAAGGGAACCAACGCAGCGAAGCTGCGGTCGATGTCCAGGCTGCCGACCACAGGGTTCGTCAGGCTAGGCATGTTGAGCGAAAAGGCCCGGTCTTCGCTCCAATACGCAAGCACCTCGGCAAAAGCGGCGGCTAAAGCGGCGGTAGGCGTCACTCCGACCTCGCGCGCCATTGCGCAAATGCGGCTCCACTCCTCTGTGCCGACTTGACCCTGACGTCGGCGGAATCGCGGCGGGGTCACTTCGCGGTTGGAATGAAGCCTTGGCAGCGCGGGCGCCGGGTAGAGTGCTGCCGCCTGCGATGCCGCGCGCGCTGCCGGTCGAATCGGACGGGCCTCGATCACTCCGGTGGGCGCGGCGCGAGGGCCCGGATCGTCATAAGCCTCGACAACCTGCCGCGCGATCCTGCGCAACGTCCGGAAATCGCCGACCAGAAGATCAAAGAATCCCAGGAGGCGACATTCGCGCTCCGGCAATTGCGCCAGAACCAGCCGGATCAGCGAGCCCTGTGAGGCATCGAGGCGACCGCCGAAAACCGCTCGACGCAGGCAAGCGAGCTGCGTCGCCACGGCTTCGGCGGTTTGGTCCCGAAGATCTTGACAGACGAAGTCGAGATTGGCGCCGACCTGCGCTCTGCGTCCGTCGGGGTCCACGCCGTGCAGGAGCCAGGGATGGGCCTCCGCGACCCGTTGGGCCGCCGCCAGGGCTCTATCCACCTCCAGATCGACGAGCCGGATCTCGAAGGCAATGCCAGCCGCGATCCCGCCGAGCTCGACCTCGTCGTCACGACCGAAAAGATAGGCTTTCTGAAGATCCGACAGTTGCTCCGCGGCCGGCGGCTTCGCCGGCGACAGAATCCTGGCGTCCTCGATGATCGAGTCCAGCTTCTCCGCCGTGATTCCCCCCGCAACCGCATCGAAGCCGAGCTCCACGCCGTAGACAGCCGACAATTGGTCGAGAAGAAGCCCGGCCGCCAGGCTGTCGCCGCCGAGGGTGGTGAATTCGGCCTGCAACGGCACGGGTCCGCCGCACCCCAGGAGGTCGCCGATAAGCGCAGCGATCTCGAGGGCCCGCTGGGACGCCGCTCCCGAGCCCGGGTCCAGGGCGGCCCGCGGGCCGACCGGCACCAACAAGTCGCGCCGAAGTTTGCCGGACGACGTCAGCGGCAGGGAATCGCGGAATTCCCAGTGGGAAGGCCGCATCGGCGGCGGAAGGCGCTTCCTGATCTCGGCATCGAGATAGGCTTGGCTCAAGGGCGGAGAAAAGCCGTCGCTTGCGACTACATAGCCGACCAGACGCGGAGCCCTACCGGGACCTTCATCGAGACTGACCGCCGCGCCGGCGACCCCGCGCAGCCCGAGCAGGACTGCTTCGATTTCGCCGGGTTCGATTCGGGATCCGCGTATCTTTAGCTGCTCGTCGCGACGGCCGCGGAAATGGAGCAGGCCGTCGGCTTGCCGACACGCCAGATCGCCGGTCCTGTACGACCGCGTCCCCTGGACGTCCGCGAAGTTCGAGAGGCTGCCGTTCAGCAGATAGCCGTCGGCGACAGTCGGCCCGGAGACGACGATCTCGCCAACTTCGCCAACCGGCGGCGGGTTACCGTCGGGACCCGCCAGCTCGAGCGAAATACCGGGCAAGGGCCCACCAAGAGGCGGGCGATCCGGCCAGTCGTCGGGAGCCCCCGCCAGACGATGCTCGGTCACGACGTGAGTCTCGCACGGCCCATACTGATTGCGCAGGACAAGCCCCGGCAATGCTCTCGCAAAGCTTCGGATTGCCGGAGTCACCACAAGCGCCTCGCCGGCCACGATGATCTCGGTGAGCGTGTGCGGCACGGGTCCCGGCCCGCTCCCAAGAGCGATGGTCGACAGCATCGAAGGGGTGAGGAACAGCCTGGTGGCGCCCGTCTCCGCCACACTTTCCAGCAAGCGGCACGGCCGGCGGCGCGTATCTGCGTCGGCGGCTTCCAACCTGCCGCCCGAACCCAAGGTGACGAAAAGCTCTTGAAAAAAAACATCGAAGCCTGGCGCAGCACAGCGCAAGGTAACAGGCCGTTGCCCGCGCGCCTGACGCAGTTCGTGCTTCCACAAGGGCATGAGCGCGCGATGCGGCATGGCCACGCATTTCGGGATACCCGTAGAGCCCGAGGTGTGGACCAGATAGGCCCAGTCGTCACCCGACCGGTGTGGCGAAGGCTCCAGGCCCGCAATCTTTCCGACTAACGCTTCCGGATCGACTGAAATCGGCTCGACGGCCCCATCGGATAACAGGCCGGGTTGGTCGGTCAGCACCTGCCTGATACCCGCCGACGCGAGAATCTTCGCTCGGCGAGCGCCCGGTTCCGAAGGATCGAGCACGAGCGGGGGGATGCCCGCTCGAACCAGGCCCAGGACCGCGAGCAGGAGGGGCATATCCCGTTCGAAGGTAAGCGCGATCGGCTGCCGCGGCTCGAAACCGCTCGCAACCGCCCAACCGGCCACCGCCGCGATAATCCGCTCGAGATGCGCATAGCTGATCTGAAGCCCGCCCTGAGACAGCGCGGTCGAGCTGGGGTTCGACCGGCTCGTCGCGGCAAACGCGCTGTCGATCAGCAGTTCATCCATCACATAGGCTGCCGCACTCCCGCGCCAACAGGTGGTGATTCGACCTGAGCGGGCGCGAGCATCGCTCGAAGCTACAAACGAGTTGGTTCAACGGCTTATTCCAAAGTGCGCTTGCCAGACCCTGTCTCTGTCGGCTCCCCCTGCCAATTTCGAAGAGGCAACAGAGGGTACGAGCCCCATATCCTTACAGCCCGCGCTGCCGGCGAGGACGGATCGAGACATGCTCAATGCGATTTCAGGCGATAATCTCCGGTGCCTGCGCACGCCCACCAGCTTCGATCCGTTCGAACCCGGCTTTCGCGACGACCCTTATGAAGCTTATTCGCATTGGCGGAATGTCGACCCCGTGCACTGGGGCTGTGCGCCGGACCAGGCCGGCCCGGGCTGCTGGTACGTGTTCGGTTACGCCGAGGCCAAACTGGTCCTGACCGACGACCGGTTCTGCGCCGATCCCCGGACCGCGATCCCGACCGAATATTTGCCTCCGCCCGTACCGGAACAAGCCGCACTTGCCGAAATGCTCCGCGGCTGGTTCATCTTCCGCGACCCGCCCGATCACGCCCGTTTGCGCCAGGGCGTGATGAAGGCCTTCGCAGCCGGAACGCTGCATCTGCTTCAGCCGGAGATCGATCGGCTGGCGGGTCGGCTGGTCCGGCAACTGATGGAAAAGCATCGGGCGGACCTGATCGCCGATCTCGCCCTTCCCCTTCCCGTCGCCATCATCGGCCGGATACTCGGACTGCCGGACGCGGACGGGCCGAAGCTGGCCGCCTGGTCGAGAGCCTGGCTGGCGGGCTTCGATTTCGCTGACGCGCACACCGGTGCTGCCGCCCGCGCGCGAGGAGCGGAGGCTGTCGGCGAGTTCGTCGCCTACATGGACCGTCACATTGCCCGCCTGAACGCGGAAGGCGGTTCGGGCCTGGTGGCCGAATTGCTGCGCGCATCAGGCCATTCAGGATCGGCACGCGACGAGATCATCGCCACGACCGCTTTGCTCATCTTCGCCGGGCACGAAACCACGGCAAGGCTGATCGGCAACGGGCTTGAGGCGCTACTGCGCCATCCCAGTCAATTAGCCAGATTGCGGGAAGAGCCGGCGCTGCTTGAGACCGCGGTCGAGGAGTGCGCCCGGTACAACTCGCCCTCGCAAATCACCTTCCGCTTTGCGACCGAGCCGGTGGAGTTGGGCGGGAAGCAGCTGACGGCGGGGAGTCCCGTCGGCGTCGTCATCGGTTCAGCCAACCGCGACGAAAAAGTGTTCGAGGATCCGGAGCGCTTCGACATAAGCAGGCGGTCCAACCCGCATCTCTCATACGGGCGCGGGCGCCACGCCTGCATCGGTGCGGCGCTTGCCCGTCGAGAAGCCTTGGCGGCGATCGGAACCCTTGTGGCCGCGTGCCCGCGTCTCGAGCGCGTAGCGGATATCATCGAATGGGGCCCCACGGTGGGGCTGCGCGGCTTGCGAACGCTGGAGGTCCTCGTGGACCATGAGGGAGAGCCTTTCGGCACAAGCGCCGCGGCAGCGAGGTAATGGACATGGCAACGCTCTATGATCTTGAAGACCAGCTCAGCGCACTGCAATCGAAAGTGCAGGCCCTGCGCGCGGCGGTGAACGGCCGGGTGGTCGAGGATTATGTCTTCGAGGGCTGGGCAGGACCGGTCCGGCTCTCCGACCTTTTCGATGGCCGGGAGAGACTCATCGTGATCCACAATATGGGCGGCGGCTGCAGCTACTGCAGCATGTGGGCCGACGGCATCAATGCTCTTCTGTATCAGCTGGAAAAGGTTTCCGCCGTAGCGATGACCAACCACGACGGCGTGGCCCGGCAAAAAACGATCAGCGCGGCGCGCGGTTGGCGATTCACGATGGCGGATGCCGGCCGGACGAGCTTCACCGAGGATATGGGATTCTTCAGCAGCGAGGGCGAGGATGCGGGAATGCTGCCGGGGACTTCCACCTTCACCCGTGACGCGACGGGCACGATCCGCCGGTACTCAATGTCCTATTTTGGCCCTCACGACAAATTCTGCCCTGTCTATTCATTTCTCGAGCTGCTGCCTTCCGCGGCGGAGGCTGAGTTCGACCCGGGCGCGGCCTCCGCTCAGGAAGCATGCGCCCAGGAGTAGACGAGCTCGCGGCGTTTGAACGCATCCAGATAAAAGGCGGTCAAGTCGAGCCATGCATCCAGCGCCGCCTTGAACTCGACGGGCTGATCCCGCCGCCGAAGGCTGCGGACACAATCGTTTATCGTCGTGAAAGCGGCAATCGCGTCGGCATTGGCATCGTCGATCCGCACATCGGCAAATCCGGCCCGGAATAGTGCCGCCTCGAGCTCCTCGGCCGAACGGAGGCCCACAAACCCGTCGATTTCGAACGCGTGTTCCACTGTGGACGGCCGCGCACCCGCTCCGACGGTGAGGTCCGCGATGTAGAGTGCCCGTCCGGGCCGCAATGCTGAACGGGCCGCTTCGAGAACCGCTTCTTGGTCGAATATCAAGGAGAGCGTGTCCAGCAGGAGGCCCGCGTCGGCAAAAGGCTCGTTAGGGCGCCAGCGAGTCGCATCGGCGCAGATGAACGTCAATCGAGCATCATCCCCCGCCCGCCTCAGGGCGCGCTCATATTGAGCTCGATTGCGCTCGATGCCGACGATCCGCGCAGAGGTGTTGGCGGCGAGATAGTCGCAGGCCGCGCCGGATCCGCAGCCCAGCTCAAGGACGCAGGAGCAATCGCTCAGTGCCGCGTCGCGGACTACGAAATCGAGGAATTTGCGTCCGCCGATGCAGGCGAGCTCCCAACCGCCGTGCAGCGGCTCATATACCGCCCGGCGCCAGACCTCGCCGTCGGCCTCGGCATAGATCGCTTCCTGCCGCCGTTCCGCCTCCGCGACCTCCCGGCGCGATTTCTCGCTGGCTGCCAGGATCATCAGTGCTTCGATACCGGCATTGAGTGCACCGCGGCCATGCCCCGGTCGGCCGCCAGAACGGGGAGCACCGGCGGGTCAAAGGCCGTCGAACGCCGCAGAATCCTTTCTCCGTGCCAGGATGGGCCCCCAAGCGAACCATATTCAACGGGTTCCGTCCGATACACATGTTCCGGCAGCAGGATTTCGAGGGGATCCGGTGACCAGGGGATCCCGAACGAGACAGTCGCCTGCCCGGCCTGGGGCGGATGAAACTCATACGTCCTCACGCGCCGCAGATCGACAAGCTGCGTGTAAGCGTGCCCGGATCTGAAGAAGGCCGTGGCATGCAACATCGGTTCCGAACCCGAGCATGTACAATCGGTGAGGAGCAAACTTGGATCGAGAGTGTCGTAGAGCTTGCGCAATTCGGTTGGCGTAAGGCCGACCAAGGCCCTGAAACGATTGTTGAAACTTCCGAGACTTTCATAGCCGACGTCATAACAGATGTTGATGACGCTCAACTTGGTGGTCAAAAGCATCCGTTTCGCATCGGCGAGGCGCAAAAGCGAAAGATAGCGCATCGGCGTGGTTCCGGTCAGCCGCCGGAACGCGCGTATCATCGAAAACGTCGACCAGCCAACTTCTTCTCCCAGATCCTGGAGCACCACGGGGTGCCCCAGGTTCCGGCGGAAGTGATCGATGATCCTGGCCACGACCGCGGCCGAGAAGACCGACGCGCCAAGCGCGTCGGTTTCCGGTGGCTGAGACAAGGCGGACTCGATGCTGGGACTGACCCGTGCCAGGTTCAACATGGCCGGTTTCGAGTCACAGGTGGGACCAATCGAGGGGCCGAACCGGGTCCGGCGCCATCGTTCCGTCGCCATGATAGTCCAGCCTTCCTTTCCGGTCGCAATGGACGTCGCGCGCGTTCAAGGCGATCTGGCCGGTCTCCAGGCCTTGAAGTTTCCCGAAGAAGGAGCCGAAGAACATCGTATTGGCCTCCTTGCCGGTATGCGGATTGGTCCGGGGCGAAATCTGGAAGTCGCCGACCCCGAGATTCCCAGCCTTCTTGATCAGGCGGAGCGGCTCCGCGTGTCCGAAGCCGAAGAAGATCCCGCGGACCGATTCCGGCATCGCCCTTCCTTGCACCGCGTAACGAGAGTGCGTGAAGGTCTGCGCAAGCCGGAAGAAGGTCATCGGCATGCCAGCATAGACCGGCTGGCCTGCGGACACCTCCTCTACCTTGCCGGAGGCGTAGAAGGGGCGCTTGACCGATGCCCAATAATTGTGCCGGTGGATCGATGGGCTGATCTCGGTGGTCTGGCCGGTGAACGGGAAATGCTCGTAGTGGAGGGAGCCGTCGGGATGCAGGCCGGCGACCTGCTTCTCGAGCACGAGCTCGCTCTCGAAGGTCTCCGCATTGATCAGCGCCATGGCGTCGCCGAAGACTTCCGTGAACCACAGCGGCGAGATTTGCGTCTCGATCTCGATGCGGCCGATTTTGGTGATGGCACGACATTCGAAGAAAAGCGGCATGGTCACATCGAACGTGCGGCCGGGATTATAGAGTACCGGACGCGTAGAAGCCGATTGCGCCAGGACCTCCCGAGGATCTGCGCCGCGCATGATCGCCATCTCCTGGAGAGAGATGCGCGCCCATTCCGCGAGATCGATATCGTTGATGGCAGGATCGGTGGCGAAGCTTCGCAGCGCGGCTTCGACCACATCGGCATGCCGGTCGATGAGCTTGCGCAGCGCCAGCAGGGCGGAGACGCGGCCACGGCCCGGCTTCATCTCTCGGATGCGCGAGACGATCCAGCCGACGTCGGGGGCGCCCTTGCGGACTTGGGACCAGATCTCCTGGTCCGCTTTCACGACCGCGTCCCGATCGCCGATCGTCGGATTGTCGTTGATCAGGATCCGGCGCAATCGCCTGACATTGTAGCGCCCGAGCGCATGGCCGAAAGCGCGTACCGAGGCCTCGATCTCGGCCTGGATCTCGGGGGCATATTGAGCGATCATCTCGGCCGGGAATACATAGTCTCTCATCTCGGCCAGGATCAGTTCGGCATAGTCGTTGATCCCGACTTTGGGCGGGACCTGCAATTTCATTGCGACATTCATGTTGTTCCTCCCTACGGATTGGAGCCTTCCAAATGAGGCGAAGTGAGCGAGTCTACTCGGTACGCATTCAAGGCTGCCGCCAGATCGCTCGGGATGGGACAAGGTGCGAGCGTTTCACCGATTTGAATCATACTTCTGATTTCCTGGTCTCCTTGAGCGATTTGAAGCCAGGCGCCGTCTCTTAAAATTCGATAGTCGAACCTAAGCAGTATGCGGTTGTCAATGACATCTGACAAACTCATCCGCAACTCTACTTCCTCAAAAGCGTATACTTCATTGATGTATTCGCATGACAGCCGTACGGTCACCAATCGAAGCCCGGTTGAGAACTGCCGGAGCGTACCCGGCGCGTGAGCACGCAGAAACATTTCGCGGCAAGCGCCCTGCCAGGCGACATGGCGCGCAAAATAAACGGTGCTGAACAGGTTCGTTTCTTCAAGGCATACGATGTGCCGATAGATGAACGCCGGCGGCTGCTCGGAATGCCTCATGAATGGAACTCCCCGCGCCTGATGCCGCCCGGTTCGACGAGCAAGGCGGCGCAGCCTCCGCTCAGACATTCCTGGCAGAGGATCAGCATTGGGCCACAACGAAACAGCCGAATGTCAGTCGAGGGACTGGCGACCGGTACGAGCGGGTGAGCCGCGGGCAGTCCTCCTTTGCGGGCACATTCGCGCGCCGCCCAGATCGCGGCCGCCGCCGCCCCGCGATTGCAGCTGTCGACACCATCGAGCAACGCGAGATCCGCCGCGTTCAAACTCGGCTCGGCTTCATTCTCCAGATTAACCAAGTCGCAGGCAACCGTTCCATTCGCGCGTACGCCGAGAGTCAGGTCCCCCCCGTGCGACAAGGACAATCCGGCCGAATCGAGAATTGGCATCCCGTCGCCGCGACTTGTGGCTGACTGGGCGCCCAGCGCCGCCAGGACGGCCTCACGGCGTCCGCCTTGATCCCTGGAGTTCGAAATCGCCGCGCGCACGTCGTGGCGTTGGGCATAAAGGCTCGCGGCACGCTCGATCGCCGCCGCCAGCAATGGGTAAGGCAGGTCCGAAATGCGCCGTCCGGCGACCGACCTGAATCGTGCGCGCTTCCAATATTCGAGCGGAGCCCCGTCTTCCCCCAGCCACAAAATGTCGAAAACGAACTCTCGTCCGTCGGACTCGCGCTCGATAGCCTCGACCGAATGACGCCTGCCCTGCGTGTCGGCGAGCACGATCTCCTCGACCGCGACCGGAACGACCCGAGCCTGCGGCACGCAGACCTGGAGCACATGCAATCCCGCGTCGCGCGCCGCGGGATCGCCAAGCATCTGCGCCGGGTTTTCATAGGGTCCGAACCAGGCGCGTGGATCCGGCGGGGACAGGACGGCCTGTACTCGATAGGCGGAGGCGCATCCGAGACCGGCGATCCGCCGGAAGCGGCCGGCGTTGAAGCACAAGCCATCATAGAGCAACGCGCCCGGAATATCCTCGCGCGGCCGCACCGTGAAGTCAGGAGCAATTTTCGGGGGCGGCCCGAACTCGAGGATCGCGGTCGCCCGATCGGCGCGGAATCCGTCATCGGACGCTCGGATCACCGCCGCCACCGAGCCGTCGTCGCGCCGCAGAACCGCCGTGCGCAGGATCAGGCCCTCCGGACCCGGAGAAACCGCGCGCAGAAAGGCGACGTTGCGAAAGCGGGACACTTCCCTGCCGACCAAGGCGCTCGCCGCCTGCGCGCAAGCTTCAAGTAGCATCACGCCGGGGACTACCGGAATCCCGTCGACGACATGGTCGTCCAGCCAGGGATCGGTTCCGGGCCCCAGTTTGGCGTCGAAGACCATTTCCACCCCGGGGAAATACAGCCGCCTCGTCTCCAGGAAGCGATGGCACGCCGTCGGCACCTCGGCGAAGTCGACCGTCGCGGGCGGGCCGAAGCGTCCGGTCACGATGAGGCGGCGCGTGCCGGTCGCGCGGCTGGCCAGAAGGCTCAGCCTGTCCAGTGCAGCGGAGAGCGGAATTGCCTCGACACCAATCCCGGCGAGACGCTCGACGGCGCCGATGCGCTCGCCCATCCCCGCTCCAGCCCAAATCGACCAGTCCAGCGCCAAGACCCGCGCGGCGGGATGCTGCTTTCCCCACCGCTGCAAGGCCGAGGACATGGTTCCATTGGCCAATGCGTAGTGGGCCTCGCCGGCGAGGCCCACCGTCGCGATGATCGACCCGAACCCGATGACGAGCTTGAGGCGCGCCGGGTCGACCGAGTCGAGCAGAGATTGCAGACCGGCCACCTTGGCCGAAAGCACCTTTTCCAGGTCCGCGTCCTGGAGCCGGTCGAACCTCCCGGGCTCGTTGATGCCAGCCGCGTGCAGGAGCACGGTCGGGGAACCGATCTCACCCGCCAGCGAGCCGAGGGCCCGGCGAACCGCTTCGGGTGCAGCGACATCCACCTGAAGGTATCGAACTCTGTTCCCCTGCTGGCGAGCGCGATGAAGCGTTTCGGCTACTTCGGGCGCGTTCGCCGGACTGCGGCCGAGCAGGACCAATGCCGCTCCACTCTCACGGCCGAGACGCAGTGCCGATTCGGCTCCGATGCCGCGCGCGCCGCCGGTCACGAGCAGCACATCGTCTTTGCCAAGGCAGGATTGAACCCGCTTCGTCGCGAGCGGCCGGTGTCGCAGAACGGCCCTCTCCAGCTTTCCTCTCGGCGTGACCCGGTACTCGGCATATCCTCGCTGAGGACCGTCAAGAAGGATCCGGGCGCGGCCGAGTGCCTCCTGATCCCCAACATCGATCAGGCAAATGCTTGCAAAGGCGCCCTCCTCGAGCAAGGAGCGCGCGAATCCGGCAAGCTCCATTCCATTATGGACGATCGCGAGGTGCGGCAGGCGCGCTTCGCGCACCGCCCTTACGCGCTGCCAGAGCAGGAGCGCCGATTCAGCGCTTTGTGCCAGCCGATCCGGAGGAGGCAGCATGACGACCATGCCCCCCTGTGCGGCGGAGGCCGGCTCGGATCCGCGACCATCAGATCCGTCGAAAGACTGCCACACCATTCCCTTCTCGCGGCGCGGCCAGGGGATCTCCTCCCAATCCGATTCGTATTCGGCGACCCATGGTGCAACGCCTTCTATCGCGCTCTCCACCGGCGTCGCCGCGCCCCCGAGAGTGGCGAGCTCGTGCAGAAACTGAGCCAATCCGTCGACGGTACCTGCGACCAGGTCGGTTGCCACGACCGGCGGCGGGATACCCATCATTTGGGCCGCATCGTGGACGATGCGCGCGACCGAGATCGAGTTGAGGTTAAGGTCCTCAAGCAGCCGAGAGCCGGCGGTCACCAGATCGACCGGCAGTCCGAGCACGTCAGCGGTCGCTCGGCGGGCGGCTTCAAAGGCGGAGGCAAGCACCCCGGGGAAGGCCTTGCTGACCGTAGCGTCACGGCGGAGTGGGATCGGAGCGGCAACCGCATCGTCAGAGCCTCTGAGCCCGCAAGGGTTCGACAACAGCTTCGGCGACGTCGCCAACCGACGGATCGGGCGATCGACGAACAGCCAGTCGAGACTCAGGCGGACACCGCTCCGCCACATCACCGCGAGCGCGCCAAGCAAGCCGCTGAGGTCGGCGGCACCGGCATCGATCGAGGCCACTTGGCAACCCGTAAACCGCGCGAGCCGTGCCAAGCCGGCGCCCGGGCCGACTTCGATCAAAAGGTCGCATTCTCGTGCCAACGTGCCGACCGCCTCCGCGAAGAGCACGGGCTCCGTGAGCTGGCGGACGAGCAGGGCATGCACTGCGTCCGTTTCGGTCAAGGGCTTACCGGTGACCGTTGAGATGATGCGGAGGGCCGGCGGCGCAAATTCTATCTGGCTCAGCGCCACTTCCAGATGCGCCGCGGCGCCGGCCATCGAAGCGCTGTGAAAGGCGTGCGAGACGTTCAGAAATTCAGTATGCAGCCCGGCCGCTCTGGCCCCTTCACACCAGGCTTTCGCTTGTTCCGCCGGGCCCGCCAGGACGAATTCTTCCGGGCCGTTGAAGCAGGCAAATTCCAGGCTCGGCAGCGGTTTCAAACCCTCGACCGCCGCGCGCTTGCCGACGACTCGGAGCATGGCGCCTCCTGGGCTACCATGCTCCGCCATCACGGCGCCCCGATCGCGTACGATCCTCCGGGTGGTTGCTTCATCGAGCATGCCTCCCCAGTGCAAAGCTGCATATTCGCCGACTGAGTGACCGCTGGCGGCCTCCGCCTGAACGCCGGCGCGCCGCAGGAGATCAAGCCCCATGAGGGAGTGCCCCACGATGGCGGTCTGCGCGGCTTCGGTGGAAATCCTGCCGTCAGAGGTGTCCTCCGGCAGGAACGCCAGCAATTCCGGAAACCGGCGGGTCCAGCCGCTATCCCTGCCGCGGACCGGCGCCGACTGGCCGGGAAAGACATACCCGATGCGAGGAGGCGCGCGGACGGGCCGGAGCTCGGTCTCGAGCGATTCTATCGTCGTGCGGAGGGCCTGCGCCAGCGCCCACGGCGTGGATACGGCGAAGGCCGCACGATAGGGCCCGTCAGGCTCGGCGGCGGCGAGCGAGGCAGCCGCGGCGTCCGCCATCTCCGAGAGCGCGAGTGTCTCCGCGCGCTCGGCCAATCCGCCGAGCTGCCCACGCAAACTATCGGCTGTGTCGGCTGCGAAGACGAATAGCTCGTGGGATTGCGCGCGCACCTTGGGCGGGCTGGCGAAGCGTCGCGACGGCGTGTCGCTCTCGACAACGACGTGGACATTTATTCCGCCAAAGCCAAAAGCGGACACGCCGGCGCGGCGGTGTCCGCCGGGAAAATCCGAAAGGCCGGCGGGTGCGAGGCGATGCCCCGTCTCCGCAAATATGCCATGTGGCGTCTCGCAGCTGACATGAGGTGGCACGGCGCCACGCGAAACCGCCAGGGCGGCCTTGGTGAGGCCCGCGATCCCGGCCGCCGCCTTGCAATGGCCGATGTTCGCCTTGATGGATCCTACAGGCAAGCGCGCGCCATCCCTGCCGATCGCCTGTGCCAGGGCGGAAATCTCGGTCGGATCGCCGATCGCGGTGCCGGTACCATGCGCCTCGAAATATCCGGCTTCGCTCGGTGAGACGCCCGCACGCATCCAGGCGCGGCCAATGGCGCGGGCCTGACCGATGACGGTCGGACGCGTCAATCCGCCCTGCCCGTCCGTCGAGCTTCCCCACCCGGCGATCCAGGCGATGGGGGTGCCGCCGAGACGCGATGCCGCTGCCTCGCTTGCGAGCACGGCGATTCCGCAGCCCTCGCCCGGCCAGAAGCCGGCGGCCCGTTTGTCGAAGACGCGCATCTCGTCGCGCGCCAAGGCTCCGATCCGCGCGAAACCGATCAGCTCGAACGGATCGAGACTGAGATCGACCCCACCCACGACGGCGACATCCAGAAGGCCCGCGGCGATGCGGTTGCAGCCATCGTCGACGGCAAGCAGCGACGAGGCGCACGCCCCATCCACAGTCCAGGCGCCTCCCGCGAGATCGAGATGGTTGGCAATGCGCCCGGCGATCGTGTTGGAGAGTGCACCGGCGAGCGACTCTTCGTTGGGCTCCGGAAAGTCGGCGGCCACCGACGCAGCGACAGCCGCCGAGATCCTGGCGACCTCGTCCGGGCCGAGACCGTGATCCGCGAGCACTCGGTCCAGGCGGCGTCGGATATAGGGGAGCCTGAGGCGGAGCTGCGCGGATCTCGAAAACTCGCCGGTCAGCGTGTTTCCGAGAATGACGGCGGTCCGCTCCCGGGGCAGGACGGACGCTCCGCCGATGGATGCAACCGCCTCCACCGCCGTTTCCAGTGCGAGCCAATGGGTCAGATCGGCCGTATCGAAGCTTGCCCGAGGGATACGAAGAGCGTCGCGCCGAAAGGTCCAATCCGAGACGAGGCCGGCGGGGATATCCGGACACGAATCGACGGGTCCCGCATTGTCCTCGGAATATTCCGACAGCGGCAACCGCGCAGGCGGAATCCGCCGGAACGATCGGCGTCCGTCGAGGACGTTTTGCCAGAGCTCGTCGGGTCCGGTCGCTTCCGCGAAGCGGCAGGCAAGCGAGAGGATCGCGATGCGTCCGGTCACTTGGCGGCGGCCAAGGGCCGGAGGCGGGTGCCCGATGCCTGCGACGTCGCCTTATCGCGCATGGCCAACATCCGGCACCGGCTCGAGCCTCGGGGATGTACCGGCCGGTCGCGCTTGTTCCAGCCACAGCAGGACACCACGAATCGTGCTGACCAGCGCCAGCGCGAAGAACAGTCCGAAGACAATGTGGAGTTCCATCATCAGTGCGTATGCAAGCACGACGCCGGCCCCGAACAACCGTTGATCGCGCGGTCGATCGGGCGTCGTCGCGGGGTCGGTGATCATGTAGAAGGTGAAGAGAATGAAGGCGAAGCCGGTCGCCGGCGCCAGGGCGGCAAGAACCGGCGTGCCGTGGATCAGCGAACGTACTGCCCCCTGCAGGGCAAAAGCGCCCAACCAAGCCCCGATAAGTGGCACTCGCTGGGTGAATTTGAGGTTCAGCAACGTTCCCGTCGTCACCACCACGAGCGGCAGCAACCAGTCGATCGCTCCCGAAATATTTTCCGAGAATTGATAGGGTGGCGCTATGCCGACTGTCGGAAACAGGATCAGTGTCAGCGCGATCCCGAGATTGGACGGATTGTAGAAGTGGCGCGTCGCTCCGGTCGGCTCCATCCGGACCCGCAGGATGTATTTGGAGGCCACGGCGGCGCTCGCCGCGAACGCGATCACCCACAGTTGCTCCGCGGCGTAGAGCAGCATGCCCACGGCCAAGCCGGTAATGTGTGCCGACAGCAGGAATTTCAGGAGGGCGGCGGGCCCGCCGGCGAAGCGCGGGGCTCGTCCCGCCGCGCGACTGAGGCTCCACTCGCCGGCCAGCTCGGTAGCATAGCTCGCCGCCAGCGCGACGAACGGTGTCGCCCAGCTCTGCTCGAATCCGAGCCACAGGTGACCGAGGATATTGAGCACGGTGATTGCGATTGCGAAGCGGATGAGCCCGCCCTCGCGCCGCTCGGCTGCCGTTGGTCCCGGCGAAGCATCTCTGGGAGGCTGCGCGCGGGAGGCTTTGATCTTGCTTAACGCGTTCATGCTCCAGGCCTCGGCGCGAGTAAGATTCGGTGGTGTCCGGGCTTGAGCGTGATCGCCTGGCGATGGTGTCTGCCATCGTTGCGCCACTCGACGATCGCCTTCACTGGTTCCCTCTCGCCGCCCAGGCCGAAGTGGAGGATGGGCGCACGCTTGCCGCTATGGCCGTTGCCACCGTCTACGACGGCGATCAGAGGCGGCCTCCCGGTCCGCTGCACGCGCGCCACGGCCCCGATCGCCGGCCGGCTCGTGCCGTTCGCGTTGGGCAACCTCAGGTCGAGCGAAAGAAAGGCTCCCGCCTTGGCGATGCGGTTGAGAAGCACCGCGGACTGGCCCCACTGGCGCGCGACGGCCGCATCGAGTCGGCCGTCGAGGTCCACGTCGGCAATGGCGATGCCGCGCCACACGCCGCCTTCTCGCAGACCGGCCGCCCGTGCGACATCGCGATAAACTCCCGACGCGTCTTGCGAATAGAGAATGTAGCCTTGATCGCCGGAGAGGTCGGCACCGGCGCTGAACGCTGGCCAGAATGCAGGATTGTCGAGTAAGTCGTCATTTGCGGTCGCGAGTTCCTGCAGCTCCGGCCAGCGATTGACGGAACCTCGGAGGAACCCGAGCGCCTGCATCAGCTCCGGCCGGCCGTCATTGTCGAAGTCGGCGGCTTTTATGTCCCAGCCCCAACCGTTGCGCGCAGTTCCGCGCGGCCCGCTTTCATCGCGAAATCCGGCGATGCCGGCTTTGAGCAGCTCCGGGCGCCCCTTGTTGACGAAGAGAAAATGACTTTCGAGCAACGCATAATCCTGCGCGATATTGCTGACTGCGATGTCGAGCTGACCGTCGCCGGTAAGATCGGCGAGCTCGGCGCCCATTCCCTTGAACGAATCGCGGCCGAGCGTGCGCGACCGCGGCGTTAAGAAGCCGCGCTCCCCGAGCGCGAGGCGGAAACGCGGCAGGCCCGGCCGGGAAAGATTCACGAGCAGCTCGTCCGAACCGAAATCATTGGCGACATAGATCTCGGGCAAAAGGTCGCCGTCGAGGTCTGCTGCGCCGAGGGCGAGCGTCCAGCCATCACTGGTCCCGGCCGAAAGTGCGGAAGAGTGATCCGTGAAGCCGGACGCCGTGCCGTTTCCGCTTTCGTGAAGGAAGAGCCGGTTGCGCCCGCCATTTCTTGCGCGCGACATCGAGCGCTGCATCATGCCGCCGGCGGCCGCTCCTGCGTCGAGGACCGCGGCCTCCTCGGGGAAGTAGTTACCGAACAAGAGATCGGCATGGCCGTCGCCGTCGACGTCGGCTTGAGTGGCCGCATTGGTGAACCACGGTTCATGGGCCGCGACCAGCGGAACTGCGCGAAACCGGTCGGGACCGAGCGTCGCGTCTTCACGGAAACTGATCAGCGGCGGTCGCCCCCAGAAGTAGACGAGAAGGTCCGTGCGCCCATCCTCGTTGAAGTCTCCGGGCAGGCAGCCCATCGGTGCGACCGTTCCGGCGGGATAGACGCTGCTGGGCAGCTGCAGGTTAAAGTCGGAGAAGCGCGACCCGGTGCCAGGCACTGGCATGACTCGCACGCTGTCGTCTCGAGGATCGACCAGGCACAGATCGTTGGGAAGTCCGTCGCCGTCGATGTCCGCCAGGGAAACGCCAGCCCCGACCGCGGAAATCCAGCCGCGAATCCGGGCGTAGTTGGGGTTCACCGGTCGAACCAGCCGATCGGCTGCGCGTTCGGGCGCGCCTATGGAGATCTCTTCGAACTGGATGGCTGTGTCTGCCGGCGCCGGATTGCCGCCGGTCGCGCGTGCGATCCCGAAGAGCAAAAGCGCGATCGCGGTTGCGGTCAGTCGAGCGGCATTATTGCGGATGTGCGCCCCAAACCTCACCGCTGCTCTCCCGCCAGGGCGGCAGCGACGCCGCGGCGCCAATGTTGGTAGGCCCAGGGCTGGAGCCCGCGCGCGGCCTGGAAACTCCGCTCGACAATGTCGGCGACCCGGGATGGCGCGGCGGAACAGATTCGTTCGGCAGCCGCCGCGGCTTCGCCGGGCAGGGAGCCGGCACGCAAGTGCGCAGCTAAACCGAATGCGGCGCCTTGACGCATCCATTTTGCGGCCGCACCCGCCGCTTGTACCAGCTCGGAGGCAGCAGCGGGGCCAGCGCCTCCGGCATAGACGCAGGCGAGCCCGACTCCGGCCCAAAGGTCATCGCGACGCCGCGCTTCCTCGCGGGCAATGGCCGCCGCGATCCGGGTCGGGTCGGCGCCACAGGAGAACCAGAGCGAGCGGCCGAGGCCCTGGTCGTAGATCGGGCCCCACACGTCGGGGGGCCGCCGCCGGGTCTTGGCGGAGCCGATCCGGAAATAGCCGTCGTGAAAGCCGCGACCGTCGACGGCAAGCGGTGCCAATGCCGGATCCAGTCGTTGCAATAGCCGCCGGCTCGCGAACGGCAAACGCGCGACGGCCCAACCGACGCCGACATGAGCGAGATGCACGTAATGCTGCGTCAACATCGTCAGGAGCGGAGAAAGCACATCCCGCCACGGCACGCAGACAGTACGTACAGCCGCGCCCATCGCCGCTCCTTCAGCGAAGAAGCCACGCTCGCTGATGGGCCTCCCGGTCAGCGCCGCCATTACTTCCGAAGAAGACTTGATGTTGATAGCTGTATTGTAGCCCGCGATGAAAGCGAGGCCGGCACCTTCCAGCCGCTCTCGGGCCGCCGTGTCTGGAAAACCGCGGCGCTCGAACAGCGCCTCACTCGGATCAAGTTCAAGGCAACGACCGAGGAACCGGTTGTGGGGGGACCGTTGCGCGCCTGCCGCGGGATGTAGGGAGACACTGGTGCCGTCGTGCATAGACCCCTCCAGCTGACGTCGACTAACACGTTTTGCGAGAAGCTACTTAGGGAGGCAACGCCGCCCCATCTATTCCTTTGCCCTTTAGGGTTCCGTACGAATGTCGTAATAATCGCTCAAGAGAGATTAAAACTTTTATTAAGACCGTACTATTACCCTGAAGAACTCGGCAAAACGCAAATCAAGCCAACCGGCTCGGGCACTCACAGACAAATGACAAACACAGCGAGGATCTTTGCATTCTCCGTTGGAAACTTTCTGTGAATCCATAGAGACTGCAAATCGTGCTGCAGCTCGCGACGGAAGTCAAGACTTAAGCTGAAACATCTTTAGTGCTGCCAGCTCAAGCGGTAGATGTTTTCAGTTCGCCCCCTTATCTCTGCACCCCCGCACACGACTCGGCGCTGATTGAAAGAACATTCCCCCGCTTTGCCATGGGCTGCAAGAGCCGAAGCGTCTATTTTTGAATCCCCTGCATGGATTACCTCATCACCCGCACGAGGGGATGACGGCGCCCCAACATCCAAACCGCACCGGCCCGGCATCCTTGCTGTTGAACCACCGGGAGCAGCAGCGTGAAACATATCCCCAGGCGGCGGCAAGGGCCGCTGCGCATCTTCGACGAGGACAAGGACCGCCTCGTCATCCTCTTCCTAGCCAAGCACGCGCTTTCGGGCGGAGTTCCGGACGCCGAGGACGGCACCCATGCCGTCTATCATCACGAGCTTCTGGAGACGCTCAGGATGGCCGGCCTCTTCGTCTCCGCGGCCACCAGCTACGAGCAGATCTGGGAGCGGCCCGACGCGGATTTCGTGGTGCCCCTCCTCAACCGCGGCGGCTTCCTCAATTCCGAGATGCTCGCGCCGCTCATCCTCACTCGCCACGGCCTGCCCTTCCTCGGAGCGGCGCCGATGCTCCGCGGGCTTTCGGACGACAAGCATCTGATGAAGACCGCCGCCCGCCTTCGCGGGGTCCACGTCACCGACTGGACGATCGTCCGCCGCGGCCAGGGCCCGATCGAGCCGCCCGCCTTCCGCTGGGAGCGGCTGGTGGTGAAGCCCAACGCCAGCTCCGCCTCCTGGGGGGTCAGGATCCTCGACGACTGGGCCGAGGCCAGGACCCATGCGGAATACATCCTCGCCTCCGGCCACGACGTCATCCTCGAGCCCTATGCGCCTCTGATCGACATCGCGGTCCCCGTCGTCGGCGCCGACGGCCCCTGGCTGCTCCCGCCGATGGGCTATTTCCCCGACATCCCCGGCATGCCGCGAAGCTATGAGGAGAAACGCGGCCTGATCGAGACCGGCGACGAGGACCCGCTTCGCATCGTCGACGATCCGTCGCTCGCCGGCCGTCTCAACGACGCCGTGCGCGCCCTGCTGCCGGAGCTCTGGCCGTTCGACTACGGCCGCTTCGAGTTCCGCTACGACCCCGCCACCGACGCCATCCGCTTCATGGAGGTCAACCTCTCCTGCAACCTCTGGTCGAAGAAGACCATTTCCCGCTCCGCCCGCACCCTCGGGGTCAGCCACGCCCGCCTGGTCGAGACCATCATCGCCCACAGCCTGATGCGCCAGGGCGTGATCAAGGACGTGGTGAGGCTCTACTGATGGCACGGATCGAGAAAATTCGCTGTCGCACCGGCGCCGCCTCATCCACAAAGGCCCCCGCCGGCATCTTCACCGATGCCGGCGGCAAGCGGGGAGAGACGGCAAGTGGATCAGCAACTTCTTCTGGCCTTCATGGCGGCGGGCCTGTTCATCGCCGCCTTCCATTTCATGCGGCTGCGCCACGACAATCAGGACCAGAAGACCCTGCAGGAGGCGATCAGGGCCGATTCGCCGATCGCCGCCGAGCTGTTCGAGCAGCTTCGCGACCGCCCGCGGCGGCGAAGCCAGACCACCGGCATCGTGCTGGTCGCGATCGCGATCGCGATCCTCGGCTCGGGGATCATCCAGGGCGGCGAGCAGAACATTCGGAGCGCCGCCTCGGCGGCGCTGTTCCCGGCCTTGATCGGGATCGTCCTCTACTGGCGCTCGCTGCTGAAAAGGCCGGGTGGCTGATCTGTCCACCGAGGCGGACGAGGCGCTCGCCGCCGCCGCCGCGCGCGGCGACGCCGCCGCGTTCGAAATCCTCGTGCGCCGGAACGAGCGAGTCGTGAGGGGCTTTCTCGCCCGAGTCGCCGGCTCCGACCGCGCCGACGATCTCGCCCAGGAGACTTTCCTGACCGCGTGGACCAAGGCCGCCGCCTTCGCCGGCGAGGGCCGCTACCGCGGCTGGCTGCTTCGGATCGGCTGGACCACCTTCCTGATGGACATGCGCGGCCGCGGCCGCCGCATCCCCGCTTATTCGGGCACCGGCGAAGCGCCGGAGCAGACCGATCGAAGCGACGCCGAGCGCGACCTCATCGTCGAGGACGCTCTGGCACGGCTGAAGGAGGCGGACCGCGCGGCCGTCGTCCTTTGCCTCGTGCTCGGCCATTCGCACCGCGAGGCCGCCGAGATACTGGACATGCCGCTCGGCACCTTGAAAACGCGGGTGGCGCGGGGCAGCGCGCAGCTGCTCGAGCTTCTGGGAGACGATGATGACTCCGACGCCTGACCAGCTCGCCCGCCTCGCCCGCCGGCTCGCTTTGCCCGAGCGCGAGCCCGACGAAGGGTTCGTCGCGCGGGTCCGGCTGGCGCGCGACGCCGACGCCCTCGCCCGCGAGGCGGCGCGCGCCCGCCGCGAGCAATTGCTGGTCGAGATCGGCGGCGGCGGCGCCCTGCTCTTCGCCGCCCACCAGCTCGCCCAGGTTGGCGAGCAGGCCGCCGCCTTGCTCGCCCCCCTCGCCACCGGCCTCGGGGGCCTCGCCCTCTTCGGCCTGGCCGCGGCCTTCATGGTCTCGACCCTGGCCGGGGAGCGGGAGGAGCTCGCCTGACCCTCGGCCGCGGCGACTCGCGGCCCTTCCACCCGCCCGCCACTGCCCTTCGTGGGCTTTCCCCCCCACTGCCGACGCCTCATCCGGACAAAGCTTGCACCGGCTTTCCGGAAGCATCCACCGAAGCATGTTCGGTATACGTTCTATAATGTGTTCCGCGTCTGTTCTATACATCGGCCTTCTGGATAGGAGGCACGAGCTTGAAGACATACTGACCCTTCAATTCGGCAATGAGGCGTCCGCCCTAAAGTGTCGATGACCCCGGAGAGCAGCAATCCTGATGCCCGCCGGCGCCACCGTTCATAAGTGCAAGGAGACAGGTTCAACTCCGGGAGGAGTTGAAGTTGAAGTACGATGCGGGCTCAAATTGTTAGCTGCCGTGATAGCCATGGAAAGCTGATGAGTCATCGTTCGCCTGCTTCGGCTCCTGGCTATAGGTGCGTTTCCCGCCGTCACTGTCGTGCAACCAAAACGACGACCAGTAAGACTCTGCCAGTTTGCTATCTCCTCTGCTCACCTGCGCAATAATTCGCGGGGATGATGCAGTGAGTCGAGTCAGCGGCCTTGCCGATTGGCAAGCATCGGCGTAGTTCCGTCTCGCGCTCCTAATCTTGATCGTGATGGGGCGCCCGCACTCGCGCGGCGAACACAGGCACCGGCTTCGGTCGGGTGGCCTGCGGAATATAAGACCTCCGGGGAATACGCAGGGCGCGGTTCCCTGTGTTCACGCGCGATCAACCGCCCGGCTAGTCGGGCGCAGCGGTGACGCAGGGGAAGCTGTATGCAGAATGAGGCTGAAGAGCCTGAAGAACCCACCGCCAGATCCAGATGGTCCGAACCGACTCGGGGTGAAATCCTGCTCGTCGGGGCGGCCTGGGCGCTGTTCGTCTTCACCTTCCTGACGGGCCTGCGCATCTGGTCCGGCCCGTCCAACTAGGCCGATACCCCCGCCGGTAAATCAGGATGGCTTCCACTGAGAGGCGGGGGCGGGGGTCGGAGCGTAAGACCACGGGCGTTCCGGCCCCCATAATCTGGCTCGCCCGGCGGCTTTTGCTGCTGTCCCGCTGGAGCCGGCAAACCGGCCTGGACGTGGTGGTGGCCAAGGCTGCGGCGACGAAGCGGTCCAGCCTGCGCGCCGGCGGCCTCGAGGCGCGGGAGCGCTGGATGCCCGACGAGGATTCGAACCTCGATTGACGGAGTCAGAGTCCGTAGTCTTACCATTAGACGATCGGGCAGCGCGGGCCGCGAAATAGGACCCGCCCTGTCGCGGGTCAAGGGCGGCGCTCCGCGGCTACTCGGCCGGCACGGCGGCGGCGCCGGGCTGGCGGGTGAGCAGCCGGCGCAGGCGCGGCAGCGGCGCGTTCCTTTCCATCCACTCGGCATATTCGCGATAGGCGGGGTCCGCCGAGAGGTGGCGCTCCTCGGTCCGCGCCCGCCAGTAATAGACTCCGCCGACCAGGGCCATGACGAAGCTGTTGCGGATCATGTCGGTCATGTTGCCGGTCGTGGCGAAGAAAGGCAGAGTCGCCAGCCACCAGAACAGGTTCTTCGACACATAGGCGGGATGCTTGGTCCAGGCGTAGGGGCCGTGGGTGAGGATGCCGCGGTGGGTGAGGTTGGAGAAGCGGATCCCGAAGGCGACGGTCGCCCAGGCATAGATTGCCGTCAGCGCCACCATCAGGAAGGCGACGAGGGTCATCAGCAGCGGGTAGCCGTCGAGCCAATAGTTCCAGCCGTCCTCGCCCATGGTCCCGCGATGGTAGTCGAGCGGCCCCCCCGGCCCCATCAGCACGAAGGGCGGATAGCAGATCAGCGCCGCCGTCCAGCCCGCGACATAGGGATTGGCGGAGCGGATGTGAGCGTCGAGCGGCTTCATCGTCAGCGCGTAGCCGACCGTGGCGAAGACCGTGTCGATCATGAACATGAAGGTGATGAGCCAGCGCGTCAGGTTGATCAGGCTGGCCGTGATCTCGTCGCCGGCCGGAGCGACGGTGCCGGTCCAGTTGCCGGGCACGATCGCGATCATGAAGGCCATGAAGAAGCCCTTGACCGCCCAGCAGCGCAGATGCTCGTGGATCATCTCGCGTTCGACCAGCCTGGTCTTGCCGATCAGCAGCTGGCCGAAATGCCAGGCGCCGTCGCGCGGCTCGATCAGCCGCCGGTCGAGCCAGATCACATAGGGAATGGAGAGCGCGAGAAGCGGCGCCGCGGCCAGCCCCATCACCTCCATCGAGAACAGATAGATGCCGTCCCAATACCAGCGGCCGACGCAATAGAGGAAGCCGATCCCCGCCCAGGTCGCCCACAGGCCGGCGATCTTTACCAGGCTGAAATCGAGCGACTCGCGCAGCGGCCGCGGCGGCCCGTTCCAGTCGATGCCGGTCGAGGCGCGGCGATGCACCTTGTCGACGAGCAGCGACCACAAGACCATCGGCACTCCGCAGGCGAGCAGAGCGAGCAGCGCTCCGTTCTTGTCCGACAGTCCGAAGGCGCGCGCGACCACCACCCAGGCGAACAGCCCGGCGAGGCCGGCGAGGCCGACTCCGGTGCTGACCGCGGAGCGGGGCCGCGGATCGTGGCGCGTGTCGGTGGCGATCTTGACCTCGGCGTTCATCGGAGCCCGGCCTTAAGCGGGAATGGTAAGCAAGCCGTGAACGTTCGCCCTCCCGGCAATCCGGCGAAGGCGCGGAATCCACGAACACGGACTCCGGAGGAGGTCCGAAGGAGTCCGTATCCACGGATGCCGGATCGAGACCGGCATGACGACCAGCGGCGGCGGCCCCCGTTTCCTCCATAATGGCTCTAATCCCGCCCGTTCCCGTAAGCAGTTCTTAAACGTCTGGAGCGCTATGGCTTTTCCGGTCGAGCGAAGTGGGGCGCGGCCGACGGGTGAGCGATGGCCGGGAGGGACGATGCTGTCGAACGATTGCCATGAGGAGACGATCTTCTCCTTTTCGCGCGAGGCGCCGCAGCCGCCCGAGCGGCGGCGCTCGGCTCGGCATCTCACCATCCTTCGCGTCGGAGCGCTGGTCGGTCCTCACGGCCGCGAGCTCTGCCTGATCCGCAACATCTCCGCCGGCGGCCTCATGGCCCACGTCTATTCGCACCACCCTCTCGGGGCGGCGGTGGCGATCGAGCTGAAGAGCAACCAGCCGGTGGCCGGGACGGTGGTCTGGGCCGACCAGTCCAATGTCGGCATTGAGTTCGATTCGCCGATCGACGTCGAGGAGATGCTGTCGAGCCAGTCGGCGATCGACTGCGGCTGGCGCCCGCGCCTGCCGCGAGTCGAGGTCGACCGGCTGGCGACCCTGCGCTGCGGCGCCCGCCTCTACGGGGTCAACACCCGCGACATCAGCCAGGGCGGGGTCAAGGTCGAGACCGACCAGCCGCTCGAGGTGGGCCGCGAGGTCGTCCTCACCATGGAGAAGTTCCGCCCGGTCGCCGGGGTCGTCCGCTGGTGCCAGAGCGGCCTCGCCGGAATCGCCTTCAACCACCTCATCCCGTTTCACGAGCTGATGGAATGGCTGCGCCCGGAGGCGGCGGCGAGGCGCTGACGCGCGTTGGACCGGCCCCCGTCATTCCGGCGAAGGCCGGAATCGATGAACACCGACCCATTCGATTTCGTTTCCGAACCTCGGTGATCATGGATCCCGGATCAAGTCCGGGATGACGAAACTCACGCCGGCGCCGTGCCTCCGCCACGTTGACAGCCCCCGCCCCTTTCGCCAATGGGACGCCCTCCCTGAGTGGGTGCCTCCTGGACAGGTGGCCGAGTGGTTAAAGGCAGCAGACTGTAAATCTGCCCGACATTGTCGTACGCTGGTTCGAATCCAGCCCTGTCCACCAGCCTTCGCTCCCGCTTCGCGGCAGCTTCGGCCGGCAAGCCATCCACAGGCGAACCTCAGGCGGGCTTGCCCGCCGAAGCCGGGTTCGCCTAAAGGGCGATGCCGGCGCAGGCGGGTGTAGCTCAATGGTAGAGCAGAAGCCTTCCAAGCTTACGACGAGGGTTCGATTCCCTTCACCCGCTCCAGCGCCGCCTCAGCTCCCCAGCCTCCTCGCCCGAGCGGCCAGATACGCATAGAGCGAATTAATCTCCGCGTCGGTCAGCTGGCTGAAATCCTCCTTCGAGACCGTCGTCATCAGGCCCAGGTTCCTGCCGGTCGGGGGCAGCCCGGTGCGCATCAGCGTCCGGAACTGCGCGGCGTCGTAGCCCGCTGCCGCCCGCAGGTCCGGCGCTTTCGCGTCAGGGCCGGCCGAGCCGCCCATCAGCGCCGGGCCGTGGCATTCCGAGCAGGCGGTGGAGGCCAGGTGACGGGCGGACTCATGCTCCGGGCCGAGCGCGATCGGCGCCTGGGTCCGGTATTCGGCGACGAGCTCCGGCGCCGGCCGGAACCAGCCGAGCACGAGGCCGATCCGGCCGAGCGGTCCGGCGCTCATGCCCTCGGACTGCCCCTCGGCGCGCGGCAAGGTCCTGATCCAGGCGACCAGGGCGGCGGTCTCGCGATCGGTGAGGCGCGAATATTGGGGCGAGGGCATGATGAAGAGACCCTCGCCGTCATGGCCGACTCCCTGTCGTATCGCCGCCGCCAGTTGCTGGTCGCTGGCCCTGGCCGCGACCTCGGTGATGTTCGGCGCGAACACCTTGGCGACGCCGGGAGCGTCGAACATCACCTTCCCCCTCAGCCCCTCGCCGTGGCAGCTGAGGCAGCCGAGCACCCGCGCCAGCCGCGGCGCCTCGGCCTTCTCGGCGGCACTCGGGGCCGGAAGCGCCTCCGCGGCGGCCGAATAGTCCCGGCTGAGGATGATCTCGGACCAGATGAAGATGACGATCGCCGCCGTCAAAAGCAGGGCGACGAGCGTCCCCAGGCCGATAGTGGCCCACCGCAACGCTTTCCTCATTGGCGAACCCCCCTGATTCCCGGCAGATTGGTCTCACGAAGCGCATTTCCCGGCAAGGGTGGAAAGACGGGAGCTTGCCCGCCTCGCGGCGCTCGACTGCCGGCTTCATCCGCGGTTCAGCCGCTGAAAGGCGAGGTTCAGCTGGGCGGGACGATTGGAGCGCCGGCGCTGGACAGGGCGTGTTCCGCGCGCGGAACGAGGGCGCGAACCCGGCCGTTCCTTACCTGAAACCACGGGAGTCTCGTCATGCGTAACCTCATCCTGCTCGCGGGCACCGCCGCGCTCGCTCTCGCAATGCCGGCGGCGGCCGAAAAAGGCGGCAAGGGCGGCGGCCACGGCCAGGGCGGCGGCAAGCCGGCCAAGGTGGAACGGGGCGGCGGCCACGGCGGCGGCAAGCCGGCCAAGGCCGAGCGCGGCGGCGGCCATGGCGGCGGCCATTCGGCCCGCGCGGCCAGGCCGCGCAAGGCGGAACGGCAGGCCTTCCGCGCCGAGCGGAAGGAGGAGCGCCGAGCGTTCCGCGACGAGCGGCGGCCGGAGCGGGCGGTCCGGCGCGCGATCCGCGACGAGCGCCGCCAGGACCATTTCGTCCGCCGCGGGCGCGACGGGCAGCGCGATTTCCGCCGAGTCGGCCGCGACGTCGGCGAGGACTTCCGCCGCATGCCCGATTTCCGCCCCGGCGAGCCGCGCTTCGCCGGCTGGGACCGCGGCTGCCCGCCGGGACTGGCGAAGAAGGGCAATGGCTGCCTGCCCCCGGGCCAGGCGAAGAAGCTCTTCTCCCGCGGCCAGCGGATCGAGCGCGACTGGTTCGAAGGCTACCGCTTGCCGGTGGCCTACCAGAGCTTCTACCAGGACAGCCCGGACTATTATTACAGCTACGACGACAGCGGCTACATCTACCGCGCCGATCGCGGCAGCGACCTGATCAGCGCGATCATCCCGCTGCTCGGCGGCGGCTTCGGCATCGGCCAGCCGCTCCCGGACGGCTACGACGTCTACAACGTGCCGATGCAGTATCGCGACACCTGGTACGACAATGACGAGTCGCTCTACCGCTACGGCGACAACGCCATCTACGAGGTCGATCCTCAATCCGGTATGATCGAGGGCATCGTCGCCCTGCTCGCGGGCGACCTCAATGTCGGCCAGGAGCTTCCGGACGGCTATGACGCGTATAACGTGCCGCTCGACTATCGCGACGAATATGCCGACGGCGACGATTATCTCTATCGTTACGCCGACGGAAACATCTACCAGGTCGACGCCAAGACCCAGATGATCCAGGCCATCGTCGAGATGCTCGCCTGAACGGAGTGCCGCCGATGAAGAATATGCTGCTCGCCGCCGCCGTCCTGCTCGCCGCCTGCGGCCAGGACGGCGCCGACAACGCCTCGCCGGCCGAGGCGAACGGCTCCGCCGCCGCTCCGCGGGCGGCGGCGAAGGGCGAGCAGCCCAGGACCAGCCTCCTCGAGGCGCTGAACGGCTCGGCCGACCACAAGACGCTCGCCAATGCCGTTCAGGCGGCGGGGCTCACCGAAACCCTGTCGGGGGCCCAGCCCTACACATTGTTCGCGCCGACCGAGGCGGCGTTCCAGAAGCTTCCCGCCGGAGCCGCCAACAGCCTTCTGGCGCCCGAGGCCAAGGGCCAGCTCGTCACCCTGCTCACCGGCCATATCGTCCCCGGCGTGGTGACCGCCGCCGATCTCGGCCGGGCGATCGAGCGCGGCAAGGGCAAGGCCGAGCTCGCCACGGTGGGCGGAAGCAATCTGAGCTTCAGCCGGGAAGGCGAGGCGATCGCTATCGCCGATGCGGCCGGCGGGCAGGCGCGGATCACCCAGGCGGACCGGCACTCGTCCAACGGCATCGTTCACAGCGTCGACGCAGTGCTGAGGGGCCGGTAGCCCCGTCATTCCGGCGAAGGCCGGAATCCATGAACCCCGCGCCTGAATCCGGCCATGACGGTGCTCATGGATGCCGGGTCGAGCCCGGCAAAACGACGCCGCCTGCACCAAATGTGCACAACCTCCACGCACCGAACTGAAGCGGGACTCATCACGGTTCGACGCGCCTCGTCCATCTCCTACCCGTCCAGAACAGGGGAGCCCCGATGGAAATCACCATGCCCGCCGCGACGCCGCTCCGCCTGCGCCGCTTCAGCTTCGTCCAGAAGATCGTCCTGGCGGCGATCCTCGTCGCCCTCGCCGACCACCTCTTCTTCTTCCAGCGGATCGGCACCACCGCCGGCCTGTTCGCGGCCGCCCTCATCGTCGCTCTCCTCGTCGCGACTCCCGCGATAGGCCGGAGCAGGCCGGCGCTGGCGGCCGCCGCCTGTTCCCTGCTCTTCGTCCTCGCTCTGGCCGACGATCCGTCGCCGCTCGCCGCCGGCCTGTTCCTCATCTCCGCCGCGATGGCCGTGCTTCTGCCCCGAACCCGCGGCTTCGACGACGGCTGGCGCTGGGCTCGGCGCCTCATCCTGCACGCGCTGCTCTCGGTGATCGCGCCTCTGCTCGACTGGGGCCGGCTGCGCGCCGCGCGCCGCCGCCGCGGCCCGGCACGGCTGGCCGCGGCGCTTCCACTCCTCGCCTTACCGGTGCTCGGCACCGCCCTCTTCCTTGCTTTGTTCAGCGCCGCCAACCCGCTCATCTCCGACGCCTTCGCCCGGCTCGACCTGCTGGCGGCGGCCGGCGGCTTCTCGGTCGCCCGGATGTTCTTCTGGCTGCTCGTCACCCTGCTCGTCTGGAGCCTGCTTCGGCCTCCCCACGCCGCGCTCGCCCCGGTCCGGACGCGCCACGGCCACCTCGCTCTCCCGGGCGTGAGCCCGGCCTCGGTCGTGCTCTCGCTCGCCGCGTTCAACCTGCTCTTCGCGCTTCAGAACGGGCTCGACATCGCCTTCCTGTGGAGCGGCGCCCCCCTGCCCGGCAGCATGACCCTGGCGGAATACGCCCATCGCGGCGCCTATCCGCTGATCGCCACCGCCTTGCTCGCCGGCCTGTTCGTCATCGTCACCCTCCGGCCTGGAACTCCGACGGCGGAGAGCCCGCTGGTGCGCCGGCTGGTCTATGCCTGGACCGCCCAGAACGTCGTCCTCGTCGCCTCCACCATGCTTCGCACCTTCGATTATATCGAGGCTTATTCCCTCACCCGGCTGCGCATCGCCGCCCTGGTGTGGATGGCGCTGGTCGCGGTCGGCCTGATTCTCATCTGCGTCCGGCTGTGGCGCCGGAAGAGCGGGCCGTGGCTGATCAACGCCAATCTCGCCGCGGCCTTGCTCGCCCTCTCCGCCTGCTCCGCGATCGACCTCGGCGCGGTCGCCGCCGGCTGGAACGTCCGCCACGCTCGCGAGGTGGGCGGCCGCGGAGTCCCCCTCGACCTGTGCTACCTGAACCAGCTCGGCCCGTCCGCCCTGCTCCCGCTGATCGAGCTCGAGAGCCGCCCGATCGGGCCGCGCTTCCGCGAGCGGGTGAGCTGGACTCGCAACCTGATCATGGACCGGCTCGCCACCCGCCAGGGCGACTGGCACGGCTGGACCTTCCGCGACGCCCGCCGGACGGCGCAGGCGAGGCGCCTCATCGCCGAGCGCCGCCTGCCTCGCTTCTCCGCCGACATACGCGGCTGCGACGGACGGCGGTTCGTGGCCGCCTCAGCCTTTGACAGCCGCCGGGCGGGGATGTGACATGTACGCGATGAGCCACAAGATCCTCCTCGTCGACGACGACGCCCATATCCGGCAGGTGCTCGCCTTCGCGCTCGGCAAGGCCGGGATGAAGACCCTCGAGGCCGCCGACGGCGAGGAGGCGCTGAGGGAGGTAGAGCGCGAGCGGCCCGATCTGGTCGTGCTCGACATCAACATGCCCCGGATGGACGGTCTCGAAGTCTGCCGCCGGCTTCGCGCCGAAGGCGATTTGCCGATCCTCTTCCTCTCCTCCCGCGACGACGAGATCGACCGGGTCCTCGGACTCGAGATGGGCGGCGACGATTATGTCATAAAGCCCTTCTCGCCACGCGAAGTGGTCGCCCGCGTCACCGCCATCCTCAAGCGCGGCGGCCGGGCGCTCGCCGAGGCCGGACCGAAGACGGCCCTGGTCCACAACCGGCTGCGCCTCGACCCGGAAGCGTGGGAGGCCCATTGGGACTCGGTCCCGGTGCCTGTCACCGTCACCGAGTTCCAGCTCCTGCTGCTGCTCGCCAGCCTGCCGTCCAAGGTGTTCAGCCGCGACGCCATCATCGACCGGCTCCACGGCCCCGGCTTCGCGATTACCGACCGCACCATCGACAGCCACATCCGCAACCTGCGCGCCAAGTTCGCGGCCCTGGGCGGCGGCGACCTGATCGAGACCCGCGCCGGCATCGGCTACCGGATCGGCCGCTGCCTCGGCGAGGGCGCTTCTTGATCCAGCCGCTCAAGGATCTCGCCAAGCGCCACTGGCCGGCGCTCAGGCTTCGCACCCTGCTCTTCCTGACCTTGCTGTTCGTCGCCGCGCTCCCCGGCATCGGCGCCGTCTTCCTTCGAGTCTACGAGAACACGCTGGTCCAGCAGACCGAAGCCGAGCTGATCGCCCAGGGTGCCGCCCTGGCCGGCGCCTACCGCGCCGCCTGGCCGGAGCCCTATGAGGATCCGCCGGCCGGTCCGCTCAATCCCGAGCGGCCGAGCATCGACCTTCGCGCCATGCCGGTCCTTGCCGAGCAGCCGGACGCCCGGCCTTCACGCCGTCCGCCGGACCCGAGCGCCGCCCGCGCCGCGGCCGCGCTGCGGCCGGTGGTGGTCGACACCGTCCGCTCGACGCTGGCCGCGATCCGGCTCATGGATTCGAACGGAATCGTGCTGCTCGGGCGGGGCGACGTCGGCCGCTCCTACGCGCATCTTCCCGAAGTCGCCGCCGCCCGGATCGGCCAGACGCGGACGGTGCTCCGCCAGCGCGGCGACTACCAGCCGCGCTACGCGCTCGAATGGCTGAGCCGGGCCTCGAACATCAGGGTGCATTACGTCCGGCCGATCGTCGCCGGCGGCGAGGTGGTCGGACTGCTCATGCTGAGCCGAAGCCCGCGCGGCCTGTTCCTCGGAATCTACCAGGATCGCGGCAAGATCGCTCTCGGGGTCGGCCTGATCTTCCTCACCCTGCTGGTGCTCGCCGGCCTGCTCTCGCGCGGCATCTCGCAGCCGATCGAGGCGCTGAGCGAAGCCACCCAGAACGTCGCCCGCGGAGCCGTCGCGGTTCCGGAGCCGCCACCGACCGCGGCGATCGAGATCCGCAACCTCTACGTCAACTTCGCCGCCATGGCCGACCGCATCGAGCGCCGCTCGCGCTATCTGAAGGACTTCGCCGCCGCCGTAAGCCACGAGCTCAAGACCCCGATCGCCGGAATCAAGGGCGCGCTCGAGCTGCTCGCCGAGCATCCCGAGATGAGCGAGGAGGAGCGCCGCCGCTTCCTCGGCAATGCCGGCGCCGACGCGGACCGGCTGTCGCATCTGCTGAGGCGCCTTCTCGACCTCGCCCGCGCCGACATGACCGTCGCTCCCGAGGACGCGGCGACCGCCCCGGAAGCGCCGGCTCTAAAGGTGGCCGACGCGCATCGGACCGCCGATTTCACGGTGGAGGTGCGGCTCCCCGGGCTGCCCCCGGTGGCGGCTCCTCCGGAGCTGCTCGAGGCGGTGCTCGAAACGCTGGTCGAGAACAGCCGCCAGGCCGGCGCGGGCCGGGTGGCCGTCGCCGGGGGCGTGGAAGGGGGCAAGGTGAAGCTCTCGGTCGCGGACGACGGCCCGGGCATCGCCGAGGCCGATCGCGAGCGCATCTTCGAACCCTTTCACACCAGCCGGCGCGGCGAAGGGGGATCCGGCCTCGGCCTGTCCATAGCCCGCTCGCTGCTGACCGCCTGCGGCGGCACCATCTCGGTCAGGCCGAGCGAGACGGGTGCCCAATTCGAACTGTGCCTGCCGATCGCGGCAACCTCCCCTCCCTGAAAGGGAGGGGAGGCCCGGGCCAGGAAAATCACGCCTCGACCTTCGTCCGGCCGCGACCGATAATCCCTCCCTCGAATCGGGGCCCGGGGGAATGTTCATGGCTGCTCGTTTGCTGATTGCGCTCGCCGGTGCGGCGGCCCTGCTGGGCGGATGCGCCGCGGCGCCGAGGGCGCCCGCGACCACGCTCGCGGAGGCGGGACTCAAGGCCACCGGCAGCTTCAGCGCCGAGGTCAGGAACGTCGCCACCCAGCTTCGCGAGGCGGACGCCGCCGACAGCTTCACCCGCACCTGGGAAATATGTCAGAGCCCCGCGCCCGGAGTCTGCGTCCCCTCGGTCACCCCGATCGGCCTTGCCGAGCGGCGCAACGGGCTCGCGGACGTGGTCGACTTGCGGGCACGGGCGATCGATCAGCTTGGCGCCGCTTATGCCGCTTTCAAGGAAGAGGCCGCCTACGACCAGAGCACCGACCTCCAGGGCGCCGCCCAATCCGCCATCGACTCCGCCAACAGCTTCGGCCAGGCGGCGGCCGCCCTCAACCAGGGCAAGCGCTTCATCCCGGCCGTGCCCGGAGAGGTGGGAGCCCTTCTGGACTTCGGCTTCGGAGTGCTCGGCGACCGACTTCAGCGCAAACGCCTCCTGCGGGCCAATCGGGAGATCGCCCAGGCGGTCCTGCAGCTCCGCAACGGCATACAGAACGAGCTCGAGGTGTTCCTGACCCTGGCCGACTATCTGGTCGGCAAGCGCACCGCCGCCCGCCTAGTCTTCTACGACGCCAACCTGACCTCGCCGATGGACATCATGACTCCGCTCGCGGAGCAGCTGAACGTGACACTGGTTCCGGGCGCGGAGAGCACGATCGCCGGCAGCCCGGCGCTGAAGACGGCTCTGAGGGCGACGATGGAGGCCAACAGCCGGGTCGAGGTGCTCGAGGCGCAGGGCCGCTACCGCGCCGGAATCGCCGGGCTCGACGCCTTGCTCCGACAGCATCGGGAGCTCGAGAAAAAGCAGAGCGTGACCGTGGGCGATGTCGAGCGGATCATCGATCAGCTCAACGCGTCGCTCGCCAAATATGCGACCAGCCAGGGGGAACAGGGCAATGCCCAGCAGCAGCAACAACAACAACAACAACAACAACAACAGCAGTAGCCCCCGCGACAGGCTGACCGTCATCTACAACGCCTATAAGGCGGCGTCCGCCCGCCGCGCGTCCGACCTCATGCAGGCAACCACCGCGGAGGAGGTGCGGGCGATCACGGACAATGTCGATGCTCTGGAAGCAAGCTATCTCGACGCCGCTCGGCGCTCCCTCGACGCGACCGGGCCGGACATCGAGGCCAGCTATCAGGCAGCCTTGTCGGCGACCCAGAAGGTGGAGAAAGCCTACGCCCAGGGTCAGGCGCTCGCCGCCCGGATTCAGGCCGTGTCCGGCGTTGTGGCGGCGGTCGGCAATCTCGTGACCAAGGCGGCCGGAGCGGCGGCGTAACCGTCATTGCGAGGAGCGAAGCGACGAAGCAATTCGGCCCGCCTGAGCGGCTGGATTGCCTCGCTTCGCTCGCAATGACGGGCGAACCCTACTCGAACTCCAGGATCACCGCGTCCACGGCAAGGCTGTCGCCGGGCTTGGCGGAGACCGATTTCACCACCCCGGCTTTCTCGGCCCTCAGGATATTCTCCATCTTCATCGCCTCGACGACGGCGAGCGGCTGGCCCGCCTCGACCTTGTCGCCTTCGCCGACGTTGAGCGCGGTCAGCAGGCCCGGCATCGGGCAGAGCAGATATTTGGAGAGATCCGGCGGCACCTTCTCGATCATGTAGCGGCTGAGCTCCGCGACATGGGCCGGTAGCACCTCGACAAGGTGCGAGGCGCCGCGGGTCGTCAGCCGCCATTGCCGCCCCCGCCGCGCCACCTGGACGATCCGGCTACGGCCGTCGATCATGCCCTTGAACAGTCGCTGGCCCGGCTGCCAGCGTCCGATCAGCTCGCGCCCCTCGCCTTCGTCGAGATAGGCGAGCAGCCCCCCCTCGAAGCCGTCGAAGCGGATCGCGAAGTTCCGGCCGCCGATCCGGATCACCCGCTCTTCGGGCGGCACCACCGGCGCTCCCAGCTGACCGCTCACCGCGCAGGCGCGGGCGTCCGTCTCCATCCCGATCATGGCGCCGATGGCGGCCAGATCCTCGATCAGACGGTCGTCGGCGGGCGCGCCTTCGAAGCCTTCGGGATATTCCTCCGCGATGAAGCCGGTGGTGAGCCGCCCCTCGCGGAAGCGCGGATGCTGCATCAGCGCCGAGAGAAAATCGACATTATGGCCGATCCCTTCGAGCATGAAGGAATCGAGCGCCTCGATCTGCCGGTCGATCGCCGCTTCCCGGGTGGGCGCCCAGGTGATCAGCTTGGCGATCATCGGATCGTAGAACATCGAGACCTCGCCGCCCTCCTCCACTCCGTCATCGACGCGGATAACGTAGTCGGGGATCCTTCGAGACGGGCCTTCGCCCGGGCTCAGTCCCTCCTCAGGATGAGCGGCGGATGTCTGATAACGCTCATCCTGAGGAGCGCCTGAGCTTGTCGAAGCCGCGTCTCGAAGGACCTGCTGCGGCGCCCGATAACGCACCAGCCGTCCCGTCGAGGGGAGAAAGCCGCGATACGGATCCTCGGCATAGACGCGGTTCTCGATCGCCCAGCCGTTCAGCTTCACGTCCTCCTGGCCGAACGGAAGAGGCTCCCCCGCGGCGACCCGGATCATCAGCTCGACGAGATCGAGGCCGGTCACCTCCTCGGTCACCGGATGCTCGACCTGGAGCCGGGTGTTCATCTCGAGGAAGTAGAAGCTGCGGTCGGCGCCGGCGATGAACTCGACCGTGCCGGCGCTGTGATAGTCCACCGCACGCGCCAGCGCGACCGCCTGCTCGCCCATCGCGCGGCGCATCTCGGGCGTGACGAAGGGCGAGGGCGCTTCCTCGACCACCTTCTGGTGGCGCCGCTGCACCGAGCATTCGCGTTCGCCGAGATAGAGGAGGTTGCCCTGCTTGTCGCCGATCAGCTGGATCTCGATGTGGCGCGGATTCTCGACGAACTTCTCGATGAACACGCGGTCGTCGCCGAAGCTCGCGAGGCCCTCGCGCTTGGTCGCCTCGAAGCCCTCGCGCACGTCACGCTCGGACCAGGCCAGCCGCATGCCCTTGCCGCCGCCGCCCGCCGAGGCCTTCATCATCACCGGATAGCCGATCTCGCCGGCGATCTTCACCGCATGCTCGGTATCCTCGATTTCGCCGACGAAGCCCGGCACCACGCTGACCCCGGCCTCGCGCGCCAGCTTCTTCGATTCGATCTTGTCCCCCATCGCGGCGATCGCGCCGGGCGGAGGCCCGATGAAGGCGATGCTTGCCGACTCCAGCGCCCGCGCGAAACTCTCGCGCTCCGACAGGAAGCCGTAGCCGGGATGCACGGCCTCCGCCCCGGTCGCCTTGCAGGCGTCGATGATCAGCTCGGCGTTCAGATAGCTCTCGCTCGCCGGGGGTGGGCCGAGCCTGACCGACTGGTCGGCCAGCTTCACATGGGGCGCCCGGGCGTCCGCGTCCGAATAGACCGCGACGGTCGCGATACCCATCTTCCGCGCGGTGCGGATGACCCGGCAGGCGATCTCGCCGCGATTGGCGATCAGTATCTTAGAGAACATGCACCACGTCACCCTGAACTTGTTTCAGGGTCCATCTATCCACCAGAGCGGCGCATGGCGAGTTGGATGCTGAAACAAGTTCAGCATGACGGGAGGGGAGCCCCGTCGCGCCGCGGCCTTCGCCCATCAATTCAGGCTGTCGATGAACATGGCCAGGAACAGGCCGAGTCCGAAGGAAAGCAGCGCGGGCGCGACGATGCGCGAGATCTGAAGCGAGCGCCGGGCGGGCGTTCGAGTGTAGCGCGCCCGGACGATCTCGCTGGAGCCGCCATAGGCCAGGACCCCGCTCGCGCTGATGAGGATGATCGCCGCGGTCACGAAGACCGGCTTCACGTCCTTGGGGTCGAAGTCCTTGATGACGATGAGCAGTCCGCCCAGGGTGAGCAGGACCAGCCCGGTCAGATGCTTGAAGAAGTCGTAGAGCAAAAGCTCCCCGTCATGCTCGGGCGCGGGGGCTGGAAGCTTCGGGCTCTCTTCCTCTTCGATCATCCGGCGGCTTCCTTCAGCGGGGGCATGTTCGGGCCATGGAGCATCATGAACCTTCGTCATCTGGCTTCGCAACCCGGTCAAGGTCGATCCCAAGCCGGATGGCGAGACGCTTCAAGAGCCATGCGCCCCCGATCAACACAGCCAGAGTGACTGCCCATGTCGCCAGTTCGATATCCTTCCGGCACCCGGTCAAGCCATGACCGTATCCGGGATCGACGCACGGGGCCAGGATCGCCCCCACGATTCCAAGCGCGCCGAGAACGGCTGCTCCCCAGGCCAGGAACGCCAGCGCGAAGAGGAGATGGCGACGCCCCAGCGTCATTCCGCGGCCTCCTCCAGCGGGGGCATGTTGTGGCCGAGGAGCTTGAGCACTTCGCCCGCGGCGTCAACCAGATTGGTGCCCGGGCCGAAGATCGCCTGCACCCCCGCCTCGCGCAGCATGTCGTAATCCTGCGCCGGTATGACCCCGCCGACGACGACCTTGATGTCGGGGCGGCCCATCTCGCGCAAATGCCCGATCAGCTCCGGCACCAGGGTCTTGTGCCCTGCCGCGAGGCTGGAGGCGCCGACGACGTCGACCATCCTTTCCACCGCCAGCCGAGCGCTCTCTTCCGGAGTCTGGAACAGCGGTCCCGGCACCACTTCGAAGCCGAGGTCGGAAAAGGCGGAGGCGACGAGGTTCGCGCCGCGGTCATGCCCGTCCTGCCCCATCTTCGCGACCAGCATCCGCGGCCTTCGGCCGAGCCGCCGCTCGATTGCCGCGACTCCGGCTCCGGCCCGCGCCCAGCGCGGATCCTCGCCATAGGCGCCGCCGTAAATCCCCTTCACCGGCTCCGGAGTGGTGCCGTAGCGTCCGAACGCATCTTCCAGGGCCTGGCTGATCTCGCCCAGGGTAGCCCGGGCCCGCGCCGCCTCGACCGACAAAGCCAGGAGATTGGAATCCCCCTTCGTGCCTTCCCGCAGGGCCGCCAGCGCCGCCCGGGCCGCACCCTCGTCGCGCTCCGCCCGCACCCGCTCTAGGCGGGCGATCTGCCCGGAGCGGACCTTGTCGTTGTCGATCTGGAGGATGTCGAGATGCGCCTCGTCATCGAGGCGGTAGCGGTTGACCCCGACGATCACGTCCTCGCCCCGGTCTGCCCGGGCGGCGCGCGCCGCCGCCGCCTCCTCGATCCGCCGCTTGGGCAGGCCCTCGGCGACCGCGGCGGTCATTCCGCCCATCGCCTCGACCTCCTCGATCAGGTCCCAGGCCTTGTCGGCCAGCTCCTTGGTCAGGCTCTCGATGAAATAGGACCCGCCGAGCGGATCGGCGACATGGGTGATTCCGCTCTCCTCGGCGAGGATGAGCTGGGTGTTGCGGGCGATCCGTGCGGAGAAATCGGTCGGCAGCGCGATCGCCTCGTCGAAGCTGTTGGTGTGGAGCGACTGGGTACCGCCCAGCACCGCCGCCATCGCCTCGATCGTCGTGCGCACGATGTTGTTGTAGGGATCCTGCTCGGTCAGCGAGACTCCCGACGTCTGGCAATGGGTGCGAAGCATCAGCGACTTGGGATTCTTCGCTCCGAACCCCTCCATGATCCGGTGCCAGAGCGTGCGCGCGGCGCGCAGCTTGGCGATCTCCATGAAGAAGTTCATGCCGATGCCGAAGAAGAAGGAGAGGCGCGGCGCGAAGGCGTCGACGTCGAGCCCCTTCGCCCGCGCGGCTCGCACATATTCCATTCCGTCGGCGAGGGTGTAGGCGAGCTCCTGCACCGCCGTCGCACCCGCTTCGAGCATGTGATAGCCGCTGATCGAGATCGAGTTGAACCGCGGCATGTGTTCCGAGGTATAAGCGATGATGTCGGCGACGATCCGCATCGAGGGCGCGGGCGGGTAGATGTAGGTGTTGCGGACCGCGAACTCCTTGAGGATGTCGTTCTGGATGGTGCCGGATAGCTGCTCCTGAGCGACCCCCTGCTCCTCCGCGGCGACGATGTAGAAGGCCATGACCGGCAGCACCGCCCCGTTCATGGTCATCGAGACCGACATGGTGTCGAGCGGGATTCCGTCGAACAGGATCTTCATGTCGTCGAGCGTGTCGATCGCGACTCCGGCCTTGCCGACGTCGCCTGTCACCCGCGGATGATCGCTATCATAGCCGCGATGGGTGGCGAGGTCGAAGGCGACGCTCAGCCCCTTCTGCCCGGCGGCGAGGTTGCGCCGGTAGAAGGCATTCGAATCCTCGGCCGTCGAGAAGCCGGCATATTGCCGGACGGTCCACGGCCGGCCGGTATACATGGAGGCATAGGGTCCGCGCGTGTAGGGCGCGAAGCCGGGCAGGCCGGGATCGATCCCCTCGACATCCTCGCCGGTGTAGAGCGGCCTGACCTCGATCCCCTCCGGCGTATGCCAGACGATGTCCTTCCCCTTCACCTCCTTCGAGGCGGCGGCCTGCCAGTCGGAACGGGTGGGTTTGTCCAAGCTGCTCACAAAATTTCTCTGGTGCTCTGGATACGCAGGATCCGGATAACGCCGGCATCGGCCTCATAGTCGATCACATATCGGATGTCAGTGATTGAGAGCCTGAATCGGTTCCGCCGCCGGGTTGGCCGACCAAGGCGCGGGTTCGCGCATAAGTCTTGAGGCACATTCCATGAGCCGCCGCTCGACGCGTCATCCAAGGTCTCGGACCGCAAGGTGTTGAAATCGAATATGCGCTCAAGGTCATCGAGGGCGTCGTCGGCCCAGGTGAGACGCACTACTCCGCAGCTTCTGACCGTCGCCGCCGGCGGCGCTCGCCGAGGACAGCCATTGCTTCCTCGTGCTCGTGAAATGGGCCTTCCATGCGTCGATCGAGGTCCGCATCGTCCTCTCGGACGGCTGCCATATACCGTTGCAGTGCCTGTAGAACGAGCGCGTCGACACTCTCCTCGCTGTTATGCGCCCATTCGCGGAGCTCGGCCATGTCGGCTTCGCTGATCTCGATCGTCAGTTTTTCGCTCATCGCGCCGGTCTACTCCTGTCGGCGAGCGAACGCCAAATCCGGTTATGCCGCCGCCTTCGGGCTCTCCATGATCTCCGTCAGCACCCCTCCCATATCCCTGGGATGGACGAAGAAGATCGGAGTCCCGTGCGCCCCGATGCGCGGCTCGCCGAGCACCCTGGCGCCCTTGCCCTCGAACCAGGCTCTGGCCTCGTGGATGTCCGGCACCTCGTAGCAGAGGTGATGCTGCCCCCCCGCCGGATTCTTCGCCAGGAAGCCGTGGATCGGGCTCCCCTCGCCGAGCGGCTCGATCAGCTCGATCTGCGTGTTGGGCGTGTCAACGAAGCACACTTTCACCCCCTGCGCCGGCAGATCGAACGGGTCGTGGATTTTCGTCGCCCCCATGACGTCGCGATAGAAAGCGATCGACGTCTCGATCGACGGGGTCGCTACACCGACATGGTTGAGGCGTCCGAGCTTCAAAATGCCTCCTTCAGGCCGAGCTGGAAAAGCAGGTCCGCAGCGATCGCCGCCACGATCACGAAGCTCAGCGCATGCAGCGCGAGCAGCAGGCCGAACTTGCTCCCGGCCTCCGCGCGCTCGACATAGGTCCGGTAGAGCGGCAGCCGCCCCTCCCTCAACCCACGCCGGATCCGCCAGGCGATCATCGGCAGCAGGGCGACGGCGATCAGCCCGACCAGCAGGTCCTCGCTCCGCCCCATCAGCACGTCTCCATGATCGACTTGCCGCCGGCCACGGCATAGCCGCCGGGCCCTCGCACATAATGCTCGCTGAACGCGCGCGCGCCCGAATAGACGACGTCGAACGACTGCCCCGGAACCACGTTGAGGATCTTGCCCTCGATCAACCTCGCCTGCGCCGGATCCTCCTTGGCGCCGGTATCGTCGTAGACCAGCGGAACCTCCGCGACCTTCGCCGGCCCGCCCGGCCGCAGCTCAGTCAGGGTGAGCGACGAGCAGGTGTAGCCCTGCCAGGTGCCGCCGCCCTCCGCGACGATCACCGGCCAGTTCGAGAATCGCGGGCTGACGCTCCACCGGGCGACCTGGCCGGAGGAGCCGGTCACCACTGCCGAGGGAAAGGCTCGAACCACCTCGAACCGGTCGCCCGCCGGCTTCAGATAATGGATCGCGATCCTGCCGGCGCTGACATGGGCCGGGTTCTGGACCTTGCCCTCGCTGATCAGCACCGGCCCGAAAGCCGGCCAGATCAGCCGCCCCGGCGCGTAGCGAACGTCCTCGTCCGAGCCGTTGCCCGCGACCGCCAGCACCGCCTCGCCGCGGCTCCCGAAAGCGGCCTCGAAAGCGCGGGCGAGCTGCTCCTCGGCCGGCAGCGCACGGACGTCGGGCGCGGCCTTGGCCTCAATCAGGTTGGCCTCCTCCGCGACATTGTCCGTCGGCATGGGCAGATCGATGATGCCGTCATCGCCCCCCGACGACCGTCCGAAATACAGCCCCGCGATCACGGCGAGGATCAAAGCCGCGAGGCCGCCGACGATCCAGAGCCGGCGCCGCGACCCCGCCCGCGGCTCCGCCGCGACCATATCCTCCGTCGGAGCGATAGTCTCATGGCCGAGCAACCGCCTCTTCTCGAGCTGGAACTCCTCGTCGGTCAGCGCCCCGCTCTCTCGAAGCCGCTGCAGCCGCTCGAGCTCGTCGTAGCGCGAGCTCATCCGGTCATCCCGGCGAAGGCCGGGACCTCGGGGAGACCCGCCGAGACTTCTCGTCTTGAGGTCCCGGCTTTCGCCGGGATGACGCTACAGCGGGATGTTGTCATGCTTCTTCCAGGGATTTTCGAGCTGCTTGTCGCGCAGCTTCCTCAGCCCCAGCGCGATCCGCCGCCTCGTCGAATGCGGCATGATGACCTCGTCGATGAAGCCCTTGCTCGCCGCCACGAACGGGTTGGCGAACCGCGCCTCATAGTCGCGGGTGCGTTCGGCGATCTTCTCCGGATCGCCGATGTCCTTGCGGAAGATGATCTCGACCGCGCCCTTGGCGCCCATCACCGCGATCTCCGCGGTCGGCCAGGCGTAATTGAGGTCGCCGCGCAGATGCTTGGACGCCATGACGTCATAGGCGCCGCCATAGGCCTTGCGGGTGATCACGGTGATCTTCGGCACCGTCGCCTCGGCATAGGCGAAGAGCAATTTGGCGCCGTTCTTGATGATCCCGCCATGCTCCTGGGCGACTCCGGGCAGGAAACCGGGGACGTCGACGAAGGTCAGGATCGGGATGTCGAAGGCATCGCAGAAGCGGACGAAGCGTCCGGCCTTCTTCGAGCTGGCGATGTCGAGCACTCCGGCGAGCACCATCGGCTGGTTGGCGACGACCCCGACGGTGCGCCCCTCCACCCGGCCGAAGCCGACGATGATGTTGGCCGCGTGGTTCGGCTGGATCTCGAAGAAGTCGCCCTCGTCCAGCACTTTGCGGATCAGCTCGTGCATGTCGTAGGGCTTGGCGGCACTGTCGGGGATGAGCGTGTCCAGGCTTGGCTCGCTCCGGTCCCAGGGGTCCGCCGTCGGCCGCTCCGGACCGTCGTGGCGGTTGGAAAGCGGCAGGAAGTCGAAGAAGTCGCGGGTCGCCAGCAAAGCCTCGATGTCGTTTTCGAAGGCGACGTCGGCCACTCCCGATTTGGTCGTGTGGGTGACGGCGCCGCCCAGCTCCTCCTGCGTCACCACCTCGTTGGTCACCGTCTTCACCACGTCCGGCCCGGTGACGAACATGTAGCTCGAATCCTTCACCATGAAGATGAAGTCCGTCATCGCCGGCGAATAGACGGCGCCGCCCGCGCACGGGCCCATGATCAGGCTGAGCTGCGGCACCACGCCCGACGCGAGCACGTTCCTCTGGAACACCTCGGCATAGCCGGCGAGGCTCGCGACACCTTCCTGGATCCGGGCGCCGCCGCTGTCGTTCAGGCCGATGACGGGCGCCCCCACCTTCATCGCCATGTCCATCACCTTGCAGATCTTCTGCGCGTGCCGCTCTGAGAGCGAGCCGCCGAAGACCGTGAAGTCCTGGGCGAAGACGAAGACGAGGCGGCCGTTGATCGTTCCCGAGCCGGTGACGACTCCGTCTCCCGGCACCTTCTGCTCGGCCATCCCGAAATCGGCGCAATTATGCTCGACGAACATGTCATATTCTTCGAAGCTGCCCTGATCGAGCAGAACGGTCAGCCGCTCGCGCGCCGTCAGCCGGCCCTTCTTGTGCTGTGCCTCGATCCGGACCTCTCCGCCCCCCAGCTCGGCCCGCCGGCGCCTTGCCTCGAGTTCCTCGATCGTCGTCGCCATGAAGTGCAAGGCCCTATGTTGCAGAGGCGATTTCCTTAGGCTGGGCTGAAGGAAGAGGCAATTCTCCCCTCCCTTGAAGGGAGGGGCCGGGGGTGGGTAGGCGAGCGCGAGCGAGACTTCCCGGACTCGGAGTTTCGGCCGCCTTCGGCGGCCCCACCCCTGGCCCCTCCCTTCCAGGAGGGGAATCAGCGACCCTCGAAGCGGGGCTGCCTTTTCTGCAGGAACGCCACGACCGCGCCCCGGAAGTCCTGCGTCTGCCCCGCCTCGCGCTGCGCCGCCCGCTCGGCCGCCAGCGCCTCGCTCAGCGAGACCTGCTCCGCCTCCCGCGCCAGCCTCCGGATCAGCCCCAGCGCCACCGTCGGCCCCTGGGCGAGCCGGGTCGCCAGCTGGACCGCCTCCGAGGCGAGATGCTCGTCCTCGACCACCCGCGAGATCATCCCCCATTCCAGCGCCTGCTCCGCCGTCACGCGCTCGCCGAGCAGCATCATCTCCATCGCGCGGGCGCGGCCGGCCAGGCGCGGCAGCAGCCAGGTCGCCCCGGCATCGGGGATCAGGCCGATATTGACGAAGGCCTGAAGGAAATAGGCCGAGCGCGAAGCGATCACGATGTCGGCGGCGAAGGCGAGCGAGCAGCCGGCGCCGGCGGCGGGTCCGTTCACCGCCGCGACGACGGGGATGGGGAGTGCGAAGATCGCCTCCACCAGCGGGTTGTAATATTTCTCGAGCGCCTCGCCGGCGTCGTCCGGCAGGCCGCCGCCGTCGCCGCCCAGATCGGCGCCGCTCGAAAAGCCCCTGCCCTCGCCGGTCAGCAGAAGGCAGCGGGCACCGGAACGGCCGCTCTCCTCCACCGCCGCGCGAAGCTCTTCCAGCGTCTGGCTGGAAAGCGCGTTGAGGCGGTCAGGCCGCGCGATGGTGATCGTCGCGACGGCGGCGGAGCTATGGTCGAGCCGAATGTGTTCGAAGGCCATTGCCCCTCCCCGTCATTGCGAGGAGCGAAGCGACGAAGCAATCCACTCTCGCTGCCCCCGCGGCTGGATTGCTTCGCTACGCTCGCAATGACGGTTGGGCTAGTCCGAAAGCGCGCCCTCCGCGGGCGCGTGGAGCCTCAGGCGCGTGACCCGCCGGGTGTCGCTCTCGGTCACTTCGAGCCGCCACCCCGACGGATGCTCGACGATCTCGCCGGCCTGCGGGACATGGCCTGCCAGCACCGTCGCCAGGCCGCCGAGCGTATCGACATCCTCCTCGACCGTGCCGAGGCGGGCGTCGATCGTCTCGGCGACCTCGTCGAGCTCGGCCCGGGCATCGGCGTCCCAGATACCGTCCTCGAGCGCGATCAGCATTCCGGGCGCTTCCTCGTCATGCTCGTCCTCGATCTCGCCGACAATCTCCTCGACCACGTCCTCGATCGTCACCAGCCCTTCGGTGCCGCCGAACTCGTCGACGACGATGGCGAGATGGACCCGCTCGGCGCGCATCCGGGCGAGGAGGTCGAGCACGCCCATCGATTCCGGCACGTAGAGCGGCTTGCGCAGCAGACCGGTGATGTCCCCGGGAGGCTCGGCGCCCGAAACCTCGACGGTAAAGACGTCCTTGATGTGGGCCATGCCGATGACGCTGTCGAGGCTCTCCTCGTAGACCGGCAGCCGGCTGTGCCCCGCCTCGGCGAAGGCGGCGACCAGGCCCTCGAACGGGATTGTGGAGGGCACCGCGATGATGTCCCCGCGCGGCACCGCGATGTCGGCGACGGTGCTTTCGCCGAAGTGGAGCAGGTTGCGGAGCATCTGCCGCTCGATCGGCGACAGGTCGCCGACGATCGGTGCCTCGCCCTCGTGGCTCTCGATCGCCTCCTCGATCTCCTCGCGCAGCGTCGCCTCGCCGTCGTCGCCGAACAGCATCGCCCGGATTCCGCGCCAGATGCTGCGCTCGCCGTTGGCCTCGTCAGCCATCAGTGCTGGATCTCGTAAGGATCGGCGATCCCGAGCCCCGCCAGCGAGCGCCGCTCGGCGTCTTCCATCGTCTGCGCATCCTCGTCCCCGCGCTCGTGGTCGTAGCCCAGCAAATGGAGCGCGCCATGAACCACCAGATGGGCCGCATGGGTGCAGACGGCGATCCCCTTGGCCGCCGCTTCCGCCGCGCAGACGCCGCGAGCGAGGACGATGTCGCCGAGCAGTGCCTCGCCGTCCCCGGCGCTGGCGAGCGACCCGAGCTTGTCCGGGTCGACCATCGGGAAGGAGAGGACGTTGGTCGCCTTGTCCTTGCCGCGCCAGGCGGAGTTGAGGCCCTTCACCTCCCCGTCGGAGGTGAACCGCACCGAGACTTCGGCGGCGAGGCCGCTTTCCAGGAGTGCGGCCGAATCGCTTTGGGCGACGGCCGCGCGGACCGCCGCCTTGGCGAGCTGCGCCCAGTCGGTGCTACTGTCCCATTCTTCCGAGACATCGGCTTCGACGACGATCACTCTGCACCTCCAAGGGCACAGCCGTCATGCTGAACTTGTTTCAGCATCCAAGCCTCCGCCTCCCCGGCGAACGACCAGCTCGACCCTGAAACAAGTTCAGGGTGACGGTGGGACGAAGCACCGCTCACGACGTCTTGCCCTCATAGGCCTCGACGATCTTCCCGACGAGAGGATGCCGGACCACGTCGCCGGAGCCGAAGCGCACCGTCGCGATCTTCGGGATGCCCTCGACCTTGCTCACCGCGTCCGCCAGGCCCGACTTGCCCGGCTCGGGGAGGTCGACTTGGAGCGGATCGCCGCAGATCACCATCCGGCTCCGCATTCCGAAGCGGGTGAGGAACATCTTCATCTGCGCCGGCGTCGTATTCTGGGCCTCGTCGAGGATGATGAAGGCGTCGTTCAGGGTGCGCCCGCGCATGAAGGCGATCGGCGCGATCTCGATCTCTCCGCTCGCGATCCGCCGCTCGACCTGCTCGGCCGGGAGCATGTCGTAGAGCGCGTCGTAGAGCGGCCTCAGATAGGGATCGACCTTCTCCTTCATGTCGCCGGGAAGGAAGCCCAGCCGCTCGCCCGCCTCGACCGCCGGCCGCGACAGGATCAGCCGGTCGACCGAGCCTCCGATCAGCTGCTGCACCGCCTGCGCGACGGCGAGATAGGTCTTGCCGGTGCCGGCGGGTCCGAGCGCGAAGATCATCTCGTCGCGGCCCAGCGCCTCCATGTAGACGGCCTGCATCTTGGAGCGCGGGACGATCGTCTTCTTGCGGGTGCGGATCATCACCTTGGGCGGCTCGGCGACGTCGGGGGTGATGATCCCGTCGAGCGTGGGCTGGCCCGACATGGCGATGATCGCGTCGACCATGCCGGCGTCGATGTCCTGGCCCTCGTCGAGCCGGTTGTAGAGGCCAAGCAGGACGTCCCGAGCCCGCGCCGCTTCCTCCGGCTCGCCCTCGATCTGCACCTTTGCACCGCGCGCGGCGATATAGACTCCGAGCCGGTCCTCGATGGCGACGAGGTTACGGTCGAACTCGCCGAACAGGGGCCCGAGCAGGTGCGGCTGCTCGAACTCGAGCTCCAGCCGGGCGCGCTGCGGCGCGGGCTCGGCGGCTTGCTTACGGCTCATCGGGTCCTTTCTTCGGGTGCGATTCACTTTGCCTGTTTGGTGCGAGGCGCCGGGAAATGCCAGCGCCATCGCGTCCCAACGCACCAGAAGCTGTTTCGGATCGTCCGGGGCGGCGCCTTCAGAGGATGAAATCGGCGGCGCCTGCCGCGTAGCCGTTGGTAAGGTCGATCTGGAAATCGGCGGTGGCGTTGCCGTCGACATCGGCGAAGACGCTGGTGACGCCGCCCGCGGTGACCGCCCAGACGCTGTTCGCCGCGGCGCCGGCGGCGAAGGCGAAGGCCTGGTTGCCGGCGACGGAGCTGTTGGCGTCGAGCATCGAGAGGTCGATCACGTCGCCCGCGGCGAAATCGTTGATCCGGTCGCGGCCGCCCGAGGCGACGCTGCTGTCGGCCAGCGAATAATAAAGATAGACGTCGTTGCCGACGCCGCCCCACATCTGGTCGGCGCCGTTGATCCCCTGCATCGTATCGGCGCCGGCCTCGCCGTAGAGATGATCGTTGCCGTTCTCGCCGATCAGATAATCGCCGCCGTCGCCGCCGTAGAGGGTGTCGGCTCCGTCGTTACCGAGCAGCGAGTCGGCGCCATATTCGCCGTAGAGCTGATCGTCGCCGCCGCCACCGGTGAGGCCGTCGTCGCCGTACCAACCGTACATCAGGTCGCCGTACGCGCCGCCGTAGATGAGGTCGTTGTAGCTGCTGCCGCCGATGGCGAGCACCTCGATGCCGGTGAAGTTCGCGTAAGGGGTGTAGACGATCGTCGCCGACGAGGCGGGTATGGCGATGTTGATCGCCGCGCCGTAGCCGGAGAAATCGACCTCCCAGATGTCGATTCCGGCGCCGCCGTAGATGGTGTCGACGAGGCCGTCCCATGACGAGCCGACGCCCGAGACGATATAATCGTTGCCGTCGTCGCCATACATGTAATCGGCGCCGTAGCCGCCCATCAGGAAATCGTTCTCGCTGCCGCCCCTCAGGTCGTCATTGCCGTCCTCGCCGTAGAGGTAATCGGAGCCGGTTCCGCCCGAGACATAGTCGCCGCCGGCGCCGGCATAGACCGTGTCGTCGCCGCCCTGCGCCTGGATCGTGTCGGCGGATGCCGTGCCGTAGAGAATGTCGTTCCACGCGGTGCCGTTGATCAGAGCCATTGAATTCCCCCTCCGGACGTGGCGATAGCCTGCCAGCCAGGCCCGCGCCGCGGATCATTGTGACGGCGGATCGGTTCGGCGCAGCAACAACATCATCCGTTGTGGACGGAGCCGATCGGCAGGGGGCTGGGAGACCGCGCCGTCGTGGCCTTCCGTCCCGCGGTCCCGGCTTACGCGATGACGGTGGCTCCGAGGCTGTTCGGCCCCGCCGACACGATCTCCACCCGGATCATCTCGCCGATCGGCGCTTCCGTCTCGACATGGACCGACTGAAGCCAGGGCGTCTTGCCGATCCTCTGCCCCGGCTTCTTGCCCGACCGCTCCAGCAGCACGTCCGTCCGGCGGCCCACGCTCGCGCGGTTGAAGGCGAGCTGCTGCTCGTTGAGCAGGGCCTGCAGGCGCTGCAGCCGTTCGTCCATCGCCCCGGCCGGCACCTGCCCGGCCATTCCGGCGGCGGGGGTGCCCGGCCGCGGCGAATATTTGAACGAGTAAGCCTGAGCGTATTTCACCGCGCCGACGATCTTCAGCGTGTCCTCGAAATCGGCCTCAGTCTCCCCAGGAAAGCCGACGATAAAGTCGCCGGAGACGGCGATGTCGGGGCGGGCGGCGCGGACCCGGTCGATCAGTGCGAGGTAGCCGTCGGCGGTGTGGCTTCGGTTCATCGCCTTGAGGATCCGGCTGCTGCCCGACTGCACCGGCAGATGGAGGAACGGCATCAGGCTCGCGATCTCGGCGTGGGCGCGGATCAGGCCTTCGGTCATGTCGTTGGGATGGCTGGTCGTGTAGCGGATCCGCTCGAGGCCGTGCAGACGGTCGAGGGCGCGGATCAGTCCGTCGAGGCCCTGGGCGCGGCCGGCTTCGTCCTCGCCTTCCCAGGCGTTCACATTCTGGCCGAGCAGGGTGATCTCCCTCGCGCCGGCGTCCACCAATGCCCGCGCTTCGTCGACGATGGCCGACCATGGCCGGGAAATCTCCGCGCCGCGGGTATAGGGGACGACGCAATAGGTGCAGAATTTGTCGCAGCCCTCCTGCACGGTCAGGAAGGCGGTGGGCCCCGGCCGGCGCCGCGCCGGAAGGGCTCCGAACTTCGAGAGGAGCGGCATGTCGGTGTCGATCCCGCGCCGGCCGAGGCCCGCTCCCGCGATCAGCTCGGGCAGCCGGTGATACGCCTGCGGCCCGACGACGATGTCCACGGTCGGCGCCCGGCGCGGAATCTCGGCGCCCTCCGCCTGGGCGACGCAGCCGGCGACGGCGATCATCGGCCGCGAGCCGTCCTCGCGCTTCAGCCGACCGATTTCGGAATAGACCTTCTCCGCCGCCTTCTCGCGTATGTGGCAGGTGTTGAGGACGACGAGATCGGCCTCGATCGACGAGGCGGCCGAAGCCATGCCTTGTCCTTCGAGAAGTCCGGCCATGCGCTCGCCGTCATAGACGTTCATCTGGCAACCGAACGACTTGATATGGAATGTTTTTGGAGAGGACCTGGTCATCGCCCGCGGCCTATAGGCGATCCGCTCCGGCCCCGGAAGGGGCGAGGGCTTCGACGATCTCGCCCCGGGCGGCGCGGGCCAGCGCCTTGCGGTCGCCGGAGGCGGGATCGACCGGAGCGAGGAAATGAAGGGTCACCTCGGCCGTCCCGCGCCGCGCCAGGACCTTCCTGACATTGTCCAGCCCCGGCTCGTCGCCCACCCAGGCGAGATCGTTCGCCGCCGCGCCGTAATCGAGCGCCACCGGCTGAACCCTGACGCCCGGCAGCGGCGGGAAGAGCGAAGCGAGCAGGCTCGCCCGGAACGGCAGGATTTCGGGGCCGCCGTCGGTCGTCCCCTCGGGAAACAGTGCGACCGGCTGACCGCTGGCCAGCGCGCGGCGGAGCGCGTCGGCCTGGCCGCGCACCCCCGAGCGCTCCGATCGTGCGACGAAGACGGTGTTGTTGAGGCCGGCCAGCCAGCCGACCACCGGCACCTCGGCCACCTCCGCCTTGGAGACGAAAGCCGTTCCGCTCGCCCCGGCGAGGACTAGGATGTCGAGCCAGCTGAGGTGATTGGCGAGGAACAGCACGTCCCGCTTGAGCGGAACTCCGACCACCCGCACCCGCATTCCGGCCGCTCGGGCGACCATGCCGAGGAACCGCCTCGGCCAGGGCGACGGGCGTCGTGCCAGCCTCCACAGATAATGGAGCGGCAGGCAGACCAGCAGGGCCGCCACGATCGCCAGGGCTCGGAGGGTGAGGCGGAACATGAGGACGGCCTAGAGCAAGCCCTCGCCGCCGCCAACGTCGTCCCTGATCGTCATTCCCCCGAAAGCGGGCATTCGGACCGTCTTCGCTTCCCTGCCGCTCCTTGGATTACCGCTTTCGCGGGAATGATGGCGCTCGAGTCCCGAATGTGAACGGGCTGGTACGCCCGGGAATGGACATTTCGGGGACAGCCGACCATTTTCCCGCCCGGCGACTCGCGAGCCTGTGGGGGGAAGCGCGTCCGCTGTCCGTGCGCATTTGGGAATAGGAAAAGGAGCCGGAAATGGCAGTCACAAGCTATATCGTCGAAGAGCATCACGGCAAAGGCAAGGGTCATACCCAGCACGGCAACGGGAAGGGCCTCGGCCATCTCAAGCACGCCCAGGACGCGATGGCCGACGGCATCTACACGATCCGCGTCGCCGGCATCGAGCATGACAACCCCACCACCGTCGACCAGGCGACGCCGCAGACGACGCTCGCGGACGGATCGAAGCTCAACACCGAGGTTCGCGCCGGATCGATCACGATCGACGACGCTCCGGGCGGCGGCGAGTCGCTTCACCTGGTGACTGACAGCAACAGCGGCCGGTTGCGGGTCAACGTCCAGAATGACGCCGACCAGATGCTGACCCTGGGCGAGCTCGATGAGCTGAGCTTCGATTATTATATCGAGAGCTCCACCCGGACCGACGTAATCCCCGTCATCCGCCTCATCATCGACGCCGACGGCGATCTGGCGACGACCGGCGATGTGGGCGAGCTCGTCTTTGAATGGGCCTATCAGGGCCTCGGCAACACGACCCAGGACGCCTGGCGGAGCGTCGACCTCGTCGGCGAGGATTGGACCGCCTGGCAGCGCTCCTTCGGGGTCAATCGCGACCAGATCGTCAACATGACCGAGTTTAGCGACTGGGCCGACGCCGACGGCTTCACGCCAGCGGGCGGCCTCCACTTCGACGAGAACAGCCTAATCCTGGGCTATTCGATCGCTCTCGGCTCCGGCAACGGCACCGCCGACATCTATCTCGACAACCTCCAGGTCGGCGGAGTCACGATGGACTTTTACGGCTGAGCCCCGCCGTCATTGCGAGGAGCGAAGCGACGCGGCAATCCAGTGAGCCTCCGAGGCCGCACTGGATTGCTTCGCTGCCGCGCAGCGGCAGTTTATCCTGAGCGCCGCCGCAGGCGGGGTCGAAGGGCTCGCGATGACGGGCAGCTTATTCCTTCCGGCCGATGGCCACCCCGTAAAGCTCCATCCGGTGGTCGACTAGGCGGAAGCCGAGCTTCTCGGCGATTCGCCGCTGCAGCGCCTCGAGCTCCTCGTCGACGAACTCGATGACCTTGCCGGTCTCCACATCGATCAGATGGTCGTGATGGGTAGCGTCGGCGGCCTCGTAGCGGGCGCGGCCGTCGCCGAAATCGTGGCGCTCGAGAATTCCCGCTTCCTCGAACAGCCGCACGGTGCGGTAGACGGTGGCGATCGAGATGCCGGCGTCGATCGCCGAGGCGCGGGCGTGAAGCGCCTCGACGTCGGGATGGTCTTCGGCTTCGGAAAGGACGCGGGCGATGATCCGGCGCTGCTCGGTGATGCGCAGCCCCTTCTCCGCGCACAGCGCTTCGATGTCGATCCGGCGGGTCATGCCTTACCCGCTTTAGCCGAATCGGCGCGAGGGTAAAGGCCGCCGGGACCGAGGTCCCGGCGAACTTTGACTTATTTCGCGGCGCGGCCGGTGCGGCGGCGCTTGGTGCCGAGGCCGATCTTCTTGGCCAGGGTCCGGCGCTGCTCGGCATAGTTCGGGGCGACCATCGGATAGTCGCCGTTGAGGCCCCATTTCTGCCGATATTCGTCGGGAGTCATCTGATAGTGAGTCATCAGATGCCGCTTCAGCATCTTCAGCTTCTTACCGTCTTCGAGGCAGACGATATAGTCGGGCTTGATCGAGGAGCGCACCGACACGGCCGGTTCCGGACGCACCGGAGCTTCCTCGGGCTTGGCGCCCAGCGCGTTCAGCGCGTTGTGCACGTTCGCGATCAGCTGCGGCAGGTCGTTGACCGCCACGCTGTTGTTGCTGACGTGGGCAGACACGATGTCGGCAGTCAGTGTGATCAGGGTCTCAGTGAGTTCGTTGCTCTCAGCCATGCTTAAACCTGCAAAACTTTCTACCCACGGATTGTTGCGACCTTGGCCCCCGCGCCGCGAATGATCCGTTTTGGTCGGTTTTACAAGCAGAATTTAGGCCAAATACAATATGCGTTTATAGCGGCGGGTATTTTGCGAGGGTAAGAGCGTCGAAAAGCTGGCCGTCGCGTCCGTTATAATAATTCCTGCGGCGTCCCACCTCGCGATAGCCGTTTCGGCTGTAGAGGCAGACCGCGTGATTTCCCTGCCGCACTTCGAGGTGCAGTTGTTCGGCCCCTTTACTGGCGGCAACCGAGGCAAAGCGGTCCAGGAGCATCTGGCCAACACCTTTGCCCTGCGAAGAGCGGCGAACCGCAAGCAACAGCAACTCGGCTTCATTCGCGACGATTCGCCCGAGCGCAAAACCGATTACCTCACCCTCCTGGCGCGCCAGCGAAAGCCAAACTCCCCCCATCGGCAGCAGCCCGGCGCATTGCGGGCTCGTCCAGGCCTCGCCGAAAGCGGGGTCGAAACTGTCCTCCATCACCCGCATCACGGATTCCAGATCCGCCGCGCCGCCCTCATTTATGTCGACAGATCCGCTCATGGCATCGGCTTCGCGTCGGGAGCGCGGCCATAGATCGGGCGGGGCGGAAGCGATCGCAGGGCCGGGGGCAGGAGCCGGGCGTCGGCCGCCCGCGGCAGCGCGTCGATCGCTTCGCCCCAGCCGCGCTCGGCGACCAGGCCGGCGGCTCCGGAACCGGCGACCCGGCGGGCGCGGATCGCCGCCGCCGCGGCGGCGGGCGGCAGGGAGCGGAGCGTGTCGAGCGGCCGCATGTCTTCCTCGCCAAAAGTCTGCACGAAAAGCTGCCCGTGTCCGCCCTCGAGCGCAACCGCGATCTCGCCGCCCGCCGCCGCCGCGATCGCCGCCATCGAGGAATAGCCGGACAAAGGCACGCCCCAGCCGATCCTGAGGCCCTGCGCCGCCGCGAGTCCGACCCGGACTCCGGTGAAGCTGCCGGGCCCGCAGTCGACCAGGACGGAGTCCGGCCGCCGTCCGGCCAGCAGAGTCTCGATCATCGGCACCAGCCGCTCGGCATGGCCGCGGCCGACCAGCTCATGGCATTCCTCGATCAGGGTCTCGCCATCGGCCAGGGCCGCGGAGCAGGCGGCGGTCGCGGTGTCGATGATGAGGATCATGATTGGGCCACCCCGTCACCCTGAACTTGTCTCAGGGTCCGGGTCTCGACCCGCACCGCTGCTCGAGACTGGCTGCTGAAACAAGCTCGGCATGACGGAGGCGGTCAAACCGCCTCGACGGCCTCGACCTCGGGCACATAATGTTTGAGCAGGCTCTCGATCCCCTGCTTCAGGGTCATCGTCGAGGAGGGGCAGCCCGAGCAGGCGCCGTGAAGCGCGAGATAGACCGTCCCGTTGCGAAAGCCGCGATAGACGATGTCGCCGCCGTCCTGGGCCACCGCCGGGCGCACCCTCGTCTCGATCAGCTCGCGTATTTCGGCGACGAGCGGAGCGTCGGCCGGATCCTCTCCGTAATCCTCGTCGCCCGCCACGTCGATCCCGGCCGCGGAAGCGGCTCTGAACAACGGCGCGCCGCTGGAGAAATGATCGAGCAGCACGCTCAATATGTCGGGCTTCAGTTGGCGCCAGTCGACTCCCGGAGCGGCGGTTACGGAGATGAAGTCGCGGCCGAAGAACACGCCTTCCACTTCTCCGGTGGAGAAGATCGCCGCGGCGAGCGGCGAGGCTTCGGCATCCTCGGGAGTGGCGAAATCCCGGGTCCCCGCCTCCATCACCCGAAGGCCCGGCAGGAACTTCAGGGTCGAGGGGTTGGGCGTGCTTTCGGTCTGGATCAGCATGGATGGGATGTGGGCCGATGTGGGCGGCCGATCAAGGGCGGCTCGCCGGGTCAATAAGCCGCCGCCCGCAGCGGCAGCCTCAGCACCGGGCGGTGACGCTCGTCCTCGACCTCGACCCAGCCGTCGTCCGACAGCTCCTCCGCGAGGAGCCTTTTCTGAAGCACCGCGCTCGCCACCCGCATCGCCCCACTCAGAGCGGCGACGTCGTTGGCGCAGCATTCGCCCACCACGTCGGTGGACTCGTAGCCGTTGCAGGACACATTGAAATAATAGCGTGGCACGAACCCTAAACGCTCCTGAGCGCTCCCCGCTTCATTCCGGGCAGGGAAAGAAGCGTTTCCCGGTTACCCTACGGGAGGCGCACTGCAGGCTTTCGTCCATAAGATCAACAGCTGTTCAACTCGTCGTAAAAAAATACCGTTTCACCGCTAGACGGCTTTCCCCAAGTGAGGCATCATCTCCCGATCCAGGAGGTGCCGTATGCGTGGCTGGCTGTATCGAGTCGCGGCTTTGCTGGCCTTGGTGCCGATCACGGCTTCCGCCGACACGCGCCCGACCGTGCTCACCGCCACGCCCGGGACGGACGGCTCCGCCATCACCCGCTTCACGCTTCGTTTTTCCGAGGCGATGGCGCCGCTCGGGCGCGGCGGCACGCCCATCATCATGATCTGCGACGTAAAGGGCGAAGGCCGCTGGGTCGATCCCGCCACCTTCGTCTGGGAATTCACCAGGCCCCTGCCGGGCGGCATCTCCTGCACGGCCGAGCTGAAGGACCGGCTGGAGACGCTCGAGGGCGAGAGGGTGGTGGGAACGCGCAGCTTCGTGATCGACAGCGGCGGCCCTTATCCGAGGGCCGTTCTTCCGCGCGACAGCTGGGACGGGATCGAGGAGGAGCAGACCTTCATCGTCGCGGTGAACGGCCCGGTCGACCGCGCCTCCATCGCCCGCGGCGCCTATTGCTCGGTCGACGGCATCGGCGAGCGGATCGCGGTCGATCTGCTTCCGGGCGACGTGGCCGGCCGGGTGCTCGAGGGGATGGGCGGCCGCTGGACCCGCCGCGGCTTCCTCGAGCAGGCGGGGCTGCCCGGCGACCTGCCTGACGATGCGGCGGACCGGGCCGCCGCGCTCGCGAACGTCGTCGCCCTGAAATGCCGCCGGCCATTGCCGCCGGGGCGGGACATGGGCCTGGTCTGGGGCAAGTCGATCCGCTCCCCCGCCGGGCGCACGGCGGGCGAGGACCGGCGCTACGATTTCACCGTGCGAAAGGAGTTCACCGCCCGGCTCAGCTGCCCGCGGGTCAACGTCCAGTCCGGCTGCAACCCGCTCGAGGCGCTCAAGGTGGAGTTCAGCGCGCCGGTGCCTCGGGCGCAGGCGCTCGCCGTGCGCCTCGGCGTCGGCGGGGGCAGGCTGCTCTCGCCGGTGGAAGAGGGGCGCGAGCCGACCCTCTCTCAGGTCGAGTTCAAGGCGCCGCTTCCCCCCTCGATTACCGCCAGCATCGTCATCCCTGAGGGCATCAGGGACGAAAGCGGCCGGCCGCTCGCCAACGCCCGCCGCTTCCCGCTCGACTTCGAGATCGCCTCGGCTCCGCCGCTGGTCAAGTTCGCCGCGCCCTTCGGCATCCTCGAGGCGAAGGAGGGCGGCGTTCTCCCCGTCACCGTGCGCGGAGTCGAACCGGAGCTGGAGCAGGGCGTCAGCGCCATCGCCGGAGCGGCGGCTCGGATCGAGGCTGACGACGCCCGGATCGCGGACTGGGTGCGGCGGGTCTATGACGCGCAGCAGGACGACATCCGCGACGAAGGCACCGACGAGAAGCCCCGCCAGGTCAATTATACCGGCACCCGGGCGCTTCTCGCCGGGGCCGAGGGCGCCAGCCGGATGCGCCTCGCTCTCCCCGGCAAGGGCAAGGAATTCGAGGTCGTCGGCGTTCCGCTGGTCAAGCCCGGCTTCTATGTCGTCGAGCTCGCCAGCCCGACGCTGGGTCGGGTCCTGCTCGGCCGCCCCGCCACCCGCTACGTCAACGCGGCCGCTCTGGTCACCGACATGGCGGTGCATTTCAAATGGGGCCGGGCCGCCTCGCTCGCCTGGGTCACTTCGCTCGACAAGGGCAAGCCGGTCTCGGGCGCCGCCGTCCGGGTCACCGACAGCTGCACCGGCAGGGAGCTGGCCGCCGGAACCACCGACAAGCATGGACGGCTGCTGGTGGGGGCCGGCCTGCCGCCGCCTTCCACCCGATCCGATTGCCGCCACCTCGGCGAGGATTCCCCGCCGCTGATGATCTCGGCGCGCAAAGGCGGCGATTTCTCCTTCACCCTGACCAACTGGGGCGACGGCATCAGGCCCTACGACTTCGACCTGCCCTTCGGCTCCTCGGAGCCGGAGCCGGTCTTCCATTCCATTCTCGACCGCACCCTGCTGCGCGGCGGCGAGACGATCCACATGAAGCATGTCTACCGGGCGCCGGTCCCGACCGGCTTCCGCTCCGGAGGCACCATGTCAGGCACCCTGGTGCTTCAGCATCGCGGCTCGCCGACCAGCTTCGAGCTTCCGCTGGCGCTCGACGACGGCGGCATCGGCGAAAGCCAATGGACGCCGCCCAAAGGCGCGCCGGCCGGTGAGTATGACATATTGGTCAAGCCGGGCGCCGAGCCGCGCAAGGACGGCGCCGGGGAGGAAGAGGCTCGCGCCGGACCCACCCTCTACACCAACCAGTCCTTCCGGGTGGACGAATACCGCCTGCCGACGATGCGGGCGTCGGTCAGCGGCCCGAAAACGCCCGCGGTGAAGCCGGCGCAGCTGCCGCTCGACCTCTTTGTCGGCTATCTGTCCGGCGGCGGCTCGGCCGGCGCGGCGGTCAAGCTGCGCACCGCCTGGGAGCTGCTCGCGGAGAGCCCCGAAGGCTGGGAGGACTGGTCGTTCGGCGGCGCCGCGGTTCGCGAGGGCACGGTCGCCCTGGACGAGGACGGCAACGATTCCGGGACGGCCCGGATGCCCGACGCCTCGACCCTTCCGCTGACCCTCGACGCCAACGGCGCGCTGAGGACGCCGCTCGAAATGCCTGCCCTTCACGACGATGCGCGGCTGATCGTCGAGATGGACTATGCCGACGCCAACGGCGAGACTCTCACCGCCTCGACCCGAATCCCGGTCTACACTTCCGCCATCCGCCTCGGCCTCAAGCCCGACGGGTGGGTGCAGCGCTCAGGCGACATGCGTCTCAAGATCGCCGCTCTGGGTCTCGACGGCAGGGCGACGCTCGGCCAGCCGGTCGAGGTCGCCCTCTATACCCGCGAGATCATCTCGGCGCGGCGGCGCCTGATCGGCGGTTTCTACGCCTTCGACAATGTCGTGAAGACCACTCGAATCGCGGCCGCCTGCACCGCCTCGACGGACGCTCACGGCCTCGCCGAATGCCGACTCGATCCCGGCGTGTCGGGCGAGGTGATCGCCGTCGCGACCACCCGCGACAGGGACGGCAGGGAAGCGCGGGCCGTCACCTCCCTCTACCTCGCCGGGGACGGCGAATGGTGGTTCGGCGGCGACAATGGCGACCGCATGGACATCATCGCCGACGCCAAAGCCTATCGCAGCGGCGACACCGCCCACGTCCAGGTGCGGATGCCGTTCCGCAAGGCGACGGTGCTGGTCACGGTCGAGCGCGAGGGCGTGCTCTCGTCCTTCGTGACCGAGCTCTCGGGCAAGGACCCGGTCGTCAAGGTGAAGCTGCCCGGCGCCTACGCGCCCGACGTCTTCATCTCGGTGATGGCGGTCCGGGGTCGGGTCGCGAACTGGCGCGTCTGGCTTGCCGAGTTCGCGCAGCGATGGAGAATCCCGGTCGTCGGCAGGATCGCCAATCCCACCGCGCTCGTCGATCTCGCAAAGCCCGCCTACCGCATCGGCATCACCAAGGTGAAGGTCGGCTGGGAGGGCCACCGGCTCGCCGTCGCCGTCCGCCCCGACCGCGAGCGCTACCGGGTCCGCGAGCATGTCCGGGCCGCCGTCCAGGTGCTCGGCCCCGACGGGAAGGCGCCGCAATCCGCCGAGATCGCCTTCGCGGCGGTCGACCAG
>Ga0196965_1000127_pt1 | contig 59147 bp, 54 predicted proteins | sample S1_20metaG_FD_148668 | JGI IMG/M metagenome (GOLD analysis project Ga0196965, IMG submission 148668) | Soil microbial communities from Anza Borrego desert, Southern California, United States - S1_20 | ecosystem: Environmental > Terrestrial > Soil > Desert | place: USA: California | collected...
CTCGCCCTAATTCTTGCATGGCTGAAATCAACTGGGGGTCTTTAATCAGGTCGCTCATTTTCTCTCCATAAGTTGCCGTATTGTACGGCTTGAAAATAAGCGGTTACACGGATTTATTTACACCCTCCCATGCCGCCTGGGTAATTCTGTCCCGCTCAGAAGAATATCTGCTATGCGCCAAAAGCAGACTTTAACATTGTAAATAGTCATTCAGCCCTTGCATTTTACGCGACGCAGTTAGCCGGTGCGCCGATCAAGGCGCATCACCTCACATGATCAGGCATGGTTGTTGTTTCCTATTGATTCCCGCCCCATGCCCGGCTTATCCATCCGCGTTCTTCATGGGTTGCAGGCGGCGATTGCTTCACCATTATTGCAGACATCAGTGCCTGGGCCGCCGTTAAGCACATCGACGCCAGGCCCTCCGTCCAGGAAGTCGTTGCCATCCAGGCCTGTGAGCACATCATTGCCCGCGCCGCCGCAGATACGGTCGTTACCGCCTCCGCCGTTGATAACATCGTTGCCGCCCAATCCTGCGATGATGTCATTTCCGGGGGTTCCCTGCAGGATATTGTTGGCATTGGTGCCGACGATGGTGGCGCGCAGTCCAAAGCAGTTCAGCGCCGATGCATTGACAGTCATGTTCCATGTCCTCGCCTCCCTCAGCACATCCGCGGGATCGTTCCTTACCTTAGGCGTCGGATCTTCCACAACGACTTGGACGGTATGACGGCCGGCGCCGAATCTCGCGGAATTGAAAGTAAATGCCAGTCCCCTGACGACCGGCGATCTATCCACGTACCACGTGGCTGACAAGGAATGCGTATTAGGCGTCGGTACGGCGACCTTGAAAGCCTGATTGTTGCCAAGTTCGAGAGTTATGTTGGAAGGCAGCGGGGCGCTGGAATCCAGCGGAGAAACCCAGTTGTAGATCCGCTTGACGAGCTGCTCCTCATTGATCTGCTCAAACGGAAAGCCAAGAGACCGCATCTTGGAGTTATTGGTGGGGCGAAATAATCCGGTCGGGCAATACTTAGCCCCTTGGTAGAGTCCAGGCGTTCCCGGAGTGGCCGAGGTCGTGGGAACCGGCGTGGCGGGATTTATCCAGCCGTTGGGAGGGCCGCCTCCGGCGTTCCATTTGATCAGGTTTCTATTCGTTTGGCGGGTGGCGTTCGCTTCAGATGGCTCCACCGCGTTGTTGCAAGCGGGCGGCTGGGTCTCATATTCATCCGCCAGCAGCCCGAAGCTGTGGCCAACCTCGTGCAAGACGAGCTCGATGACCGCGGCATTCAGGGAAGCCACCGAGATGCTTCCTCCGGAGCCGCCGTATTCCGTGTCGTTTACCAAAACCAGAACAATATCCCGTTGATCGGCCTGTACGCTATTGCCGAGCACTGCCTGCACTTTTAAGATATTGATGCAAATCAGCCGCTCGATCCCCCCGCAGTTATAAGTGGCGTCAAAAGCGGTGTTCCTGCTGACCGGAGGAGCGTCTTCAGGATGATCCGCCCCTGATTGCGCGCTTGTCACGTCCACTCGGAGCACATTGAAATATTTTTGATATTCCTTGAACGGTTCTTGCGCAAAAAAGCCCCGCACCGCCTGCTCCGCGTCCGTGGCGTATTTCCCCAACTCGGCGCTCGTATAGCCATCGCCCAGAATCACCAGATCCACTCTGTTTGCAGAACTGCCGTTATTGCGAATGGCGGTTACAGGCTCGCCGAGCCCCCAGGGCGAGAATCCTGCCGACCCTATCATCAGGCCGAAAACCGCTGATTGCCGGACAATCCGGCTGAAGCGAAGCCTCATACCGGCGTGCTTAATCATGGGCCACCTCCGGAAGCTTGACTTCGCCTATGAGATCCAATGCGTATTCCGTTCCGGTCCAGCGCGGCTGATAAACCTTTACCCCGATGACGCCAGGATCGTCGGGTACCGCGACCGAAAAAGTGACATCGTTCCGATACAGAAGCTCTGGATTGGTGAGTTTTCCGGAAGGATCGGTCGTCTCCGCGCGCAGTATCCTCGGATCGAGCATGACGGTTCGCGAGATTTCTTGGCCCTGAGCATTCAGCCCGACGACGACGAGGTGCTGGCGGGATAGCTCCGGGTTGCGTTCCGTGGGCGGAGTGCCCTTGGCACGCTTCTGGGACAAGACGGTTACGGTATTGTCAGGCGGAGGGGCTGATGAAAGATTATTCCTGGCCGTGGAAGGAGAAGTCGAACTTAAATGGAGTTCAATCACTCGGCTCATCCCGGTATCTCCCGCTTCGGCAGGACCGGCTGACAACACCAGAAACGAAAGGATTATCGTTTGCACAACGCGCGGCGGAATCGACAGGCAGGCAAGGCGTTCAGCCGAAACGCTCACATTCCTCAAATGACTTATTTTTTTCATGGCTCGTCTCCTTAACAAAAAGGCAATGCAATGTCAGACTTCAGGCAAGGCATAGCGAACATCACCTCCTTTCATTCAGGACAGGCTTAAAGTCATATCCAGGCCCTCGTTTTCCACGCGGGATAGCATGCTGGCCGGACAGGGATAGTGTTTATGCTCAGACTTCCGGACGATCTGTCCGGAAACCTTGGTTTTGATGAATGAGAGTTTAAAAAATTCCGGATAATGCCGGGCTTTGTATAAAAATGGCCGTTTTTTTGCAATTTTTCGCCATCATCACGACTCTTTCGATGCAGGCGGTGCGCCGCGGTTTTTGATGCAGCCCTGAATTTTACCGGCATAGTTGGCCGGGTCCGCCCAAACCTATCAGGCGAAGGTAAATTGCAAGGGCCGACCCTGGGCGCCGTTCGCCTAATTGCCAAGTTCAGGTGTTTTCGCTTTGAGGCCCGCTTCGCGAAACGCGGCCAATTTCCTCATGAGCCATGCGGCACTTGGCTGAGCCGTCTCATTCGGGCATTTAACCTGATAAGGCTCTCCGCTCATGCTGCTTTCCGTGCCGCCTTTGGCGATGAAATCCTCTGCCCTGCCGATCATGCCTTTTTTTGTCAGGTAATTATATTTCTTGCGCAGGTGGGCCTCGGCTTCAGAAGCTTCGTGCCAGCTTCCGTTCCGATAGAATTCGCAGGACGATGAACCGAGCGTTTTCAGCAAATGTTCAACTTCATTAGATGCTGCCGCGGGGGCAGTGATGCCTATTGTTGGCGTCAACCCAAGCAGTGAAATGGCGATAATTCTTTTCATGGATGATCTCCTTGATTAATAATCATAAAAGCGGGTTATTCATAATTGATCGGTTCATGGCGGATCAGCGGAAACTGGCGGGACTATTATTGAAGCCGGTCAACAGATAGTAAATACAAAAAACAGGCATTCATGGCGCTTATTTGATGGCGTGCAAACGATTTTCACCGAATTTTTCCATGCCCCAATCCCCCGCCGGACTGCATGAATCTCTCAAATCCAAGCCGTAAGAAGAATTATTGACCGGGTTTAGGCGCAAAGCTAGAATCATAACGTTGCCCACCTTGCTTGCCCATGAGTAAAAAGGCACGTTCTTCCGTCATTGGAAACGATCTTGAATGGGCTTGTTGTCGGAGGGATTGAACGCGTGCCTGGTCCGCATTCGTCACGGCATGCATGGCACATGGCATAAAAATGAGGTTTATCATGACTATCAAGGAATTCAGACCACATAATCAGTTATCGCACCGGGATGATCACCAGGACTGGGGCTGGGACAACGACGATGACTACGATGACGACGATGATGATGGCTATGACGATGACTATGATGACGATGACTACGATGATGACAATGACGATGATTGATAGACAGCGGCGATCTTGATATATCTGAACATGAAACCGGCCTGGTCCACGCTTCTGATGACGAGCCAAATTGCTTTCAACTGCACTGCCCAAGCGGCCGGCATCGGCATGGACAGATTCCGCCGGATTCCTAAACCGAAGGCGGCTGCACCGGCAGGCCAGCCGCTTTAAACGAAGCTGAAGCCCTCGCCCGGCATTTGCAAACAAGGTTTTTCACTTATACGAAACGTCCGGCCTTTACCACTGCCTGTCAATGGCAGTCAGCAAGACATCGAGGCGTTGCGCCGCATCCGCGCAGCAAATCCAACAGCCGGATAAAGGCTTCAGACCCTTCCCTCACTCGGTCCGCAACGCCTCCAGCGGCTCCAGCCGGGCCGCCTTCATGGCCGGGGCCACGCCGGCGGCGATGCCGATCAGCAAGGACACCAGGAAAGCCGCCGCGATATAGCTCCAGGCCAGCTGCACCGGCAAGGCGGGCAGGGCGGCCGCGATCAGCCGCACTACGGCAATGCCAGCCAGCACGCCGACCAGCCCGCCCGTCGCGCTCAACGCCAGCGCCTCGGCCAGAAACAGCCGGAAGATCGTGCGCCGCTCCGCGCCGATGGCCCGCAGCAGGCCGATCTCCGAGATCCGTTCCGACACCGCGATGGTCATGATGGTCAGGATGCCGACCGAGCCGACCAGCAGCGAAATGCTGCCTAGCGCCGCCACGGCCAACGTCAGGATATTCAGGATCGAATCCATCTTTTCCAGCATCTGGTTCTGCGTCACGATGGTGAAATCCTCCAGGCCGTGCCGCGCGATCAGCAGCCTTTTGATGGCTCGTTCCAGGCGCGCGACCGGCGCCTGGCTCTCGTAGAGAATGTCGATCTCCATCAGGCTTTCGCGGTCGAACAGCGCCAGCGCCTTGGCGGCCGGGATGTAGAGCGTGTCGTCCATGTCAAAGCCCAGCAGCTGGCCCTTGCTTTCCATGACGCCGATTACGAGATAGCGGTCGGTGCCGACACGGATGCGCTGGCCCAGCGGGCTGGCCGTGCCGTACAGCTCCCGCGCCAGCTTATGGCCCAGAACGGCCAGCGCGCGCGGATGGTCCTCTTCGCCAGCCGGCAGGAAACTGCCCGAGGCGACCTGGATTTTCCAGATCTCCGGCACGGCCGCGCCGACACCCAGTACGTTGGTGCGCCGCTGTTTGTTGCCGGCTTCGACGCGGGCGTTGCCCTGCACGAGCGGCGAGGCGGCAATCACGTCATCAAGCCGCTCCAGGCTATCGGCATCGGCCAGCGTCAAGGGCCGCACGGTGCTGATCGTGGCGCCGGACATGCCGAAGGTGGTGGTCCTGCCGGGGAAGACCGCGATCAGGTTGGTGCCGAACTGCGTGAATTCGCTCAGCACGAAGGCATGGATGCCGCGGCCGATCGAGGTCAGGATCACGACCGCGGCGATGCCGATGACGAGCCCTAAGGCGGTCAGGCCCGAGCGCAGCTTGTGGCTGACGAGGGTCCGGTACGACAGGGCGATCAGGTCGGCGGCGCGCATCGTCACCGCCTGGCCAGGGCGGACACGGGATCGAGGCGCGCGGCCTTGCGGGCCGGCAGCACGCCGAACACGAGCCCCGTGAACAGGGACACGGCCAGCGCCGCCAGCAGCGCCCAGACCGGCAGAATGAACGGAAAGTCCGGATACAGCGCCTGCAGCAGCCACAGCGCGGCCTGCCCCAGCACGACGCCCAGCACCGCGCCGGCCAGCGACAGCAGCGCCGCCTCGGTCAGAAACAGCGCGATCAGCTGGCGCCGGGTCGCGCCCAGCGCTTTCAGCAGGCCGATCTCGGACGTGCGCTGCGTGACGCTGACCAGCATGACATTCATGACCAGCACGCCGGCCACAGCCAGGCTGATGCCGGCGATGCTGGCCACAGTCAAAGTCAATGCCGTCAGTATCTTGTCGAAGGTGCTGACGACGCTGTCTTGCGTGATCAGCGTGATGTCGTCCTCGCCTTCGTGCCGGGCCTTGATGATGGCCTTGATGTCCTCGACGGCATGGGCCATGGCCTCCTTGGACTTGGCCTCGATCAGGACCCGGAACAGCGAGTTGGTGTCGAACAGCGCCTGCGCCGAGGCGACCGGAATGATGACGATTTCGTCGAAATCGGTGCCGATGGACTCGCCTTTCGAGGCCAGCACGCCGATCACGCGGAAGCGCCGGTCATTGATGCGCAGCCACTCGCCGACCGCCGGCCTGTTGGGGAACAGTTGCTCGCGCATGGTCTGGCCGATCACGCAGACCGGCATAGCCTTGTCGGGTTCGGCTTCCGGTAGAAAGCGCCCCTGGGCCATGGCCAGATGGCGCACGCGGATCAGGGTGTGTGTCGAGCCGAGGATGTTGGTTTCGCGCTCCAGGCCTCCGGCCGAAACCGGCGCCGAACCGACGGTCAGCGGCGCGATGGCGGCGATGTGGGGGCTTCTGAGCAGGGCCTGGGCATCGTCGAGGGTCAGGTCGCGGGGCGTCTCGCCGAACAGCGGCGGATGGCCGCCGGTCGTCTCGGAGCGTCCCGGCAGCACGATGACCAGGTGCGTGCCCAGCGACTCGAATTCGCCGACGATATAAAGGCGCGCGCTTTCGCCCAGGGCCGTCAGCACGGTCACCGACGCCACGCCGATGCTCATGGCCAGGATGATCAGCAGGGCGCGCAGACGCTGGGCCCGGATCGCGCCGAAAGCTTGTGTTAAGGTATCTTTGAAAAACATGGGCTTGGCTCCTGTGACCCTGGCCGTTCATGCCAGACATGAACGGCCAATCGGAGCTAGCCTAACCGAACCGGAATCTTTTAAAAAGTGATTTCAAACGCCGGACGGGATATTCATCCCGTCCGTAACGTTCGGGCAGGTTCTAAAAAGGCAGGCTTGCCAGTTTATTCCGGACGCTTCAAGCCGGCTTCATGGTTTCGGTAAAACGTTCGGGCGGGTTTACAAAACCCGCCCGGCGGCAGTTTCAACAGAGCGCGATTGCCCTGGATTTTATAGACAATTGTCTATTTTTCCATTAACGTTATTACATATGTAATAACAGACGAGTCAAACCATGTTGAAGCTTAAATTGACATCAGTGGGCAATTCCGTAGGCGTTGTACTGCCTAAAGAGGCTCTGGACAAGCTGCGCCTTGAAAAAGGCGATCGGGTATTCTTAACTGAATCGCCTGAAGGTTTTCGGCTGACACCCTATGATCCGGAATTTGAAAAACAAATGACTCTGGCGCGAAAGATCATGAATAAGCGGCGTGATGTTCTGCACGAGCTTGCGAAGTAATGTCAGCCGTCTGGGTCATTGAATCCGTTGTTCTGGCGCTGCACGAGGAGCACCTCGCAGAGCATGGCGGTGCAGTGGGCATTTGCGATCGTGGTCTTTTGGAATCCGCTTTGTTTCGCCCTAGAAATTTAGTTAATTACGGTAACCCGGATTTGGCAGCGCTGGCCGCTGCCTATGGCTTCGGGCTCGTCCGTAATCATCCTTTTGTCGACGGCAATAAACGGACAGCATTTATGGTCACTGAGCTTTTCCTGGCTTTGAACGGGCAGGAATTGATAGCCGACGATCCCTCGTGTGTTATCGCGATGCTGAGACTTGCGGAAGGAAGTCTATCTGAAACAGAATTTGCAGATTGGATCAGAGCCAATACAAAGCCAATGGAAACCGGATGACTTTCTTCAAGACCAGGCTGATGGCGTAAAGCTTGAGTTCTTTTGAATGCTTCTTCTTGTGGTCCTGGCCGTTCATGCCAAACATGAACGGCCAATCGGAGCTAGCCTAACCGAACCGCGCGCGTTTAAAAAGTGATTTTGCCGTAAACGGCCGCATAGGCGGAGTTGTCGCGCAGCTTTTTGTAGACCACTTGCGGATACCAGGTGCCTGAGGTCGACGGCAGCGCCACGATCAGGTCGGCGCGCTGGCCCGGCGAGATGTCGAGGCTGGTCACGGTTTTCGGCGTCGGCAGGGCGCGGCCGTCGCGGATATAGACCGTGAACGGTTTCAGGTTGCCGCCCGTGTCCTTGATCTGGAACGTGGAATTGGTCGAATGCATGCCGACCAGGCGCAGCGCCACTTTCTTGTTTTTCGCGGCCGCCAAGGTCATGGCCGGCGCGCCGGTGGTCTTGCCTTCCTTGCCGGACAGCAGGAAATACTGCGGGTTGTAGTCGGCGAACACGGTCGAATCGCCCGTGGCCGTGTGGTAAGCCGGGTCCACCGTGCTCAACACGTAAACCTGTGAGTAGTCATAGGCGGTCGCGGCGTCCTGGTTCAGCCGATTCATGAAGTTGCCGGACCCGTCGCGCGGGCGCACGATGATGGCGCTGTACATGCCCATCTCCAGGTGCTTGACCGTGTGCACGTGGCAATGGTACGGATAGCTGCCTTCGTGGCCGACCGACGGGGTCCAGGTGTAGGTGTCGCCCATGACGGCGTTACCGTTGGTTTCCGGCACGCCGTCCTCGCTGGTCTGCACGTCCGCACCGTGCAGGTGAATGGTATGGCCGTTATACGGAGACGCTTCCTGCGGCGTCATCATGTTCACGTTCAGCGTCAGGTTCAGCGTGTCGCCGGCGCCGATTTCCAGAATCGGGCCCGGCACGGTGGCGCTGCCGCCCATCATGCCGCAGCCCATCATGCCTCCGCTGCCGCCATCCTTGAAGCCCCAGAAAGTGACCGTTTTGCCGCTCAGGCTCTTGCTCAGCGAGCTGACGCAAAGGGTTTTGTTGATGGTGACCGCCGATGCCGGGGACGAAGCCAGGCCCAGGGCGCTTAACAATAAAATAGGTGCTGTTTTTTTCATGGCTTTCTCCGGGCTTAGTGCATCATGATCATGGTGGCGCCGCCGTTCAGGTACACGCCGTTGGCGGTTTCGGCCTGGGCGGTATGGATATGCATCGGGTATTCACCGTACTGGTTGACCGTATACAGCACCTCGGCCACGCTCATCGGCGGCACGTTGATCGTGTCCCACTGTTCAAACGGAGTAGATTGACGAACGCCGCTCACATTGATGACCTCGAAGTGGTTGCCGTGGAAGTGCAGGGAATGGCTGAACTGGCCGGCGTTGACGATGCGCACCAGCGTCACTTCATCCATCATGCCCATGATCATGGTGTTGTGGTCCATCATCGCGTCGAAGCCGCCCAGGCCGTTGAGCATGAAATAATTGGGCTTGTATACGGCCGTGTTGACGCTGCCGCCGGCCGCCGCCACGTCGTTCCAGCGCGGCTTGTCCATGTCGCTGATGACCCAGATCCGTTCATGGTCGTAGGCGGGCCCGCCGGTCCAGGCGGTGTTGCTGTCGTCGGCCGGGCGCACGATGAAGGCGCCGTGCAGGCCCATTTCGCGATTGATGTTATTGTTCAGCGTATCGCTGTAGAGGTAGCTGCCGGCCGCCGGCGCGGTGAACGAATAGGTTTTGCTGCCGTTCGCGGCGATGGGATTGGCGTCGGTCGTGACATTCTGCACGACGAAGTTGTGCGGCGCGTTGTGGTGGTTGTAGACGGTCACGTTGACGGTGTCGCCTTCGTTGACGGTCAAAGTCGGCGCCGGCACGGCCGGCAGGCCGGCCGATTCGCCATAGCCCCAGATCGACAGGGTCGTGCCGCCCGCGCCGGTGATGGTCAGGTCGCCGTCATCGATGTGCAGCGTAAAGTTGCGTTCGGCGGCATCGGCCGAGCCATGCCCGAGCAGCAATAAAACAGTCAAACCAAGCTTTTTTAGCATGCTTATCCTTCCTTTCTTGTAATTATAAAATTACAAGAGAAGGCAATAAGCGTGCCATACAGCATGCCAATAAAAACAATATATTAGAGATTGAACATGGGCTTGGCCCGAAAAAAATAAGGCATATGCCACACTAAAAGTGTGGCATATGCCTCAGTTGATCCCGTGGATGCCCTTGTAAAAGTAAGGCCGGGATTACATAGGGTTGCGCCCCGCGGCCAGCGCCGGCCCTCGGGTGGCCGCGTAGCGCTGCTTGATTGCCTGCGCCAATTGGTGCACGGCCATGGCGTACTTGTCGCTGTTGTTGTAGCGCTTGATCACCTTGAAATTGGGGTAAACCTGCCAGAATTCATTGCCTTGATAAGTGCTCAGGGCAATGGTCGAGGCGCTTTTACGGCCATTGGCCTGGCGCGCGACGGGGCTGCTGCGCCGCCAGCCGTTGCGCGAGAAATAATGCGCGACGCTGCCGATCGCATCGCGCTGATCCCACAGATTGCGCACGCCGTTGTGGTCGAAATCGACGGCCAGGCTGCGGAAGCTGCTCGGCATGAACTGCCCGAGCCCCATGGCGCCGGCCCAGGAGCCGACCGGCTCGAAAGGCTCGAAGCCTTCCTCGCGCGTCATGAGCAGGAAGTTTTCCAGCTCCGAGGTAAAAAACCTGGCGCGCCTTTCGGTGTCGAACGCCAGTGTCGCCAGGGCATTGAACGTGCAGGTCTTGCCGATGTTGCGGCCGAAATACGTTTCGACGCCGATGATCGCGACGATATACTCGGGATCGACGCCATAGGTGGCGCTGGCCTGCTGGAGCACGTCGGCGTTCTGGATCCAGAACTCGGCGCCGTGGCTGATGTGCTCGTCGGTCAGGAATTTGCTGCGGTAGCGCGACCAACTGCCGGGTTTCGGAATGCTGGGGCCGGTGCTGGGGGCGCCCTGCGCGGTTTCGAGGCGGATCACGGAATCCAGGCGCTTAGCCTGCGAGAACAGGCCGTTCAGGTAGCTTTCCGAGAAGCCGTGTTTTTGCACCATGTGCCGGATAAACTCACGCACGCGCGGCGAGTTGGCGTAAATGCCGGTTAATCTGTTGGCCGAATAGGCCGGCCCAGGCTTGCGGTAGGACGATTGAGGCGGCGGGAGGGCATTTTTGCCGGCCGCTTTCGGCAGGGATGAAACCCGGTTCTGCGGCTTCACGGTGGCCATGGTATCGGAACGCCGGTTCTCCACATCGCTGGCGCAGCCGGCAAGCAACAGGGCCAAGGCCAGTTTGGCCGCCCGTTTATAAACTACATTTATCATTGGCATACTTCTTTCTTTTTATTGATTAGCGGCCCCCATACAAAGAGCGCCATTACATCCAGACGGCACGGAAAAAAATCCGTCCCGCGCTCCAATTATCGATAGGTCTGCGCTAAAGCAGCTTGATCCTTGGGCTATTATTGGCTATTTCATCTTTATTGTTAAGCCCGCGCTACAAAAAAACGCCCGCTCGCAATGCTGCCCGATTAGTTGCGAGGCCCTGCCCGAAAGGTCTGCGAACCGCCGCGCCAGAGAGTTGTCGGGAATGATGCCGAGCCCGACTTCATTGTGCACCAGCACCATGTCGCACGGCAGTTGCAGCACCGCTTCCAGCTCGTTCAGGATGTCGTCCTCGCGAAATTCGTGATACAGCATGTTGTTGAGCCACATCGTCACGCATTCGATCAGCACGGGCCTGCGGCAATCCTTTAGGGCCTCGAACAGCCTCACGGGCTCTTCCAGGGTGTCAAAGCGATCCTGGCGGCGCTGTTTGTGGGCGGCGATACGCGCTTGCATTTCGTCGTCGAAAAGTTCGGTCGTGGCCAGATAGTAGGGCTTGAGCCCGTTGGCCTGCTCCAATATATAGGTTTCGGCCAGGCGGGACTTGCCGCTTTTGACGCCGCCGATGAACAGCGTCTTCATGTCAGCAAGGCTCCCGTTGCCAGAAGGCCCAGCACGATAAAATCAATGCCCGTTTTCATGTTTAATGCCTGTCTCAGTGTGGTTTGACTGACGGTATGGATGGCAGGGCCCAGTACCGGCTTGTGCTTGATGCGGCCATGATAACTGGCATCGCCGCCTAGCGCCACACCTAACGCGCCGGCCATGGCCGCGATCGGGTAGCCGGCATTGGGGCTTTCGAGCTTGCCGCCGTCGCGCCGGCAGCTCTGCCAGGCGCGCCGTCTGTCGCCGGCCAGCAGAATGATCAGCAGCGCCGTCAGCCGGGCCGGCAGGTAATTGGCGACATCGTCCAGCCGGGCCGCGGCCTTGCCGAAGTGAAAATAGCGCTCGGTCTTGTAGCCGACCATCGAATCCATCGTGTTGATGGCCTTGTAGACGGCGATGCCGGGCAGCCCGAACAGGACCAGGTAAAACAGCGGCGCTATGACGCCGTCGCTGAGGTTCTCGGCCCAGGTTTCCAGGGCGGCTTTGTAGACTTCCGTTTCGGTCATGGCCCCGGTGTCGCGGCTGACCAGATAGCTCAATGCCTGCCGGGGATTCTCGGCCGCCGGCAGTCCGGCGACGCTGGCGTGCAGCATGTGCATGGCCAGGCCGGTCGAGGCCGGCACGGCCAGCACCGGCACGGCCAGCCAGACGGGCAGCAAGCCCGCCAGATAAACCAGCGCGACGGCGACGAGCAGCGTCAGAACCAGCAGGCTGATCACGAGCAGCGCGCCGGTGATGATGCGGTCGCGGTACAGCCGCCGCTCGAAGGCCGAGATAAAATCGCCCATCCACATCACGGGATGCTTGCCGGGCAGCTCGCCGATGAGCAGGTCGATCAGATAGGCCAGCAGTGCCAGTTCAAAATACATCGGCCGGGCCTGCATAAAGGTAGGGCACGCATCGCGTACCTTTTTCTGAATCAAATTTCCAGAAGGTACGCGATGCGTACCCTACAAAACTTATAACCATATCAATCCTGTAATGCTTTCAAGATCGCCGCGATGTCCAGTTGCCGCGCGACCATGTCGGCAAAGCCCTGGATTTCGGCCTCGCGGTAGGCTGCATAGCCGTAGCCCCGGTAGGCCGGGTTGATGGCCTTGAGATAAGCCGTGCGAAAGCCGTCATTGTCGAAAATGCCGTGCACATGCGTGCCGGCCACGTTTTCGTTTTGATGGGCCAAGGGATAGTTGGCCATGCGCCCGCAATGGATCTCGTAGCCGCTGACCGGGCATGAAAACAGCTCGTACTGCCCGCGTTTGAGGATTTTCGGCCTCTTGTAGACCACGGTATCGCCGATCAGGCCGAAACCCGGCTCGCTGCCGGGAATTTCATGCTCGAGCGCATCGGGGTCGTGCAGGGTCCGGCAGAACATCTGATAGCCGCCGCAGATGCCGAACACGGGCTTTTTGCGCCGGCGGATTTCTTCGAACAGGCCCTGGTCCTTCAGCCAGCGCAGATCGCGGATCACGGTCTTGCTGCCCGGCAGCAGCACCATGTCGAACTCGTCCAGCGGCCGGAAGGCGTCGATCAGCTCCACCTGCACCTCGGCATCGGCCATCAGCGCGTCGAGGTCGTTGTAATTGGCCAGGCCCGGATAGGCGATCACGCCGGCGCGGATCTTGACGTCGTCCAGGCGCTGCCGGTAATTCCGCAGCGACTGCGAATCCTCCATGTCGATGTTCAAGGGCTGGAACGGCAGCACGCCCAGCACGGGCACGCCGAAACGCTCGCGGATGATTCTTTCGCCCTCGTTGAAAAAGCGCCGGTCGCCGCGGAATTTGTTGACCACGACGCCGATTAGGTTGGCGCGCATGACCGGGTCCATCAGCGCCAGCGTGCCGTAAACCGACGCGAAAACGCCGCCGCGCTCGATGTCCGCGACCAGGATGTTCTGGGTATGGAAGGTTGTAGCGATGAAGGTGTTCGACAGATCCTTGTCCAGCAGATTCAGCTCCACGGGCGAGCCCGCGCCTTCGGCGATGACCAGGTCGTAATCCCGCCGCAAGGCCGAGAAGGCCTGCCGGACCTGCTGTTTCAGATCGTCGATCCGGTCGTAATAGTCGGAAATCGACTCGTTTTTGTAAACCTGGCCGTTGACGACGACCTGCACGGAGCCGTTGCCGTGCGATTTGAGCAGCACCGGGTTGAACAGCACGCTGGGCTCGACGCGCGCGGCCTCGGCCTGCAGGCACTGGGCGCGCGAAATCTCGCCGCCTTCCCGCGCGACGGCGGAATTGTTGGAGACGTTCTGCGCCTTGAACGGCGCGACGCGCAGGCCCCGGTCGGCGAAAATGCGGCACAGGGCCGCGGCCAGCGTGGTCTTGCCGGCATCCGAACTGGTGCCGAAAACAGCTAAGGGTTTCATGTCAGTAATCGCCTAATAGTAAAGTTCAATGCGGCAGCGGCAGGCCGGCTGGGCAAGACAAGGCGTTCAGGCAGCGCGCCAGCTCGGCGATCGCCTGGGCGTCCTTGACGGCAAAGCGCACATGATAGCGGGTCAGGCCGGCGAAATTATCGCAGACGCGAATCAGAATGCGCGACGGCGCGAGCTTTTCCTGCAATTGATGACCGTCCATCCCGGCCAGCTCGGCCAGCAGGAAATTGGCCTGGCCGTCGTAAATCCGCCGGAACAGGCCGCAGTCCGACAGGGCTCGATGCAACTGTCCGCGCCATTCGCGCGTCTGCCGGCGGGTCTGCCCGATGAAGGCGGTATTGGCCAGCGCCTGCCGCATGTAGGCCATGTCTAGGCTGGACAGTTTCCAGGCCGGCTCCAGGCGCTTCAGCGCTTCGATCGCCGAAGCCCGGGCCATGACAAAGCCGACGCGGATGCCGGCGCAGCCGTAAAACTTGCTCAGCGATTTTATCAGATAGAGCTTGTCGTCGTGCGCGATATGGCCGGCGACCGATTCGGCCGATCGCATCGGTTCCGTACCGATGGCGACACTCCCGCCATCCCCGGCGGTTGGGCAGAAATCCAGGAACGATTCGTCGACGATGACCGTGCAGCCGGCGGCCCGCCATTTTTCCAGCCAGTCGTTCAGGTCGTAAAGCTGGCCGTCCGGCGTGGACGGATTCACGAAAACGACCGTGCTGCCCCTGGGGACTTCGGCCGTCGGATCATTGAGCCTGTCGATGACATGCAGCCGGCAGCCGAGCTCGACGGCGATATGCGCGTATTCGCCATACAGCGGCGCATACAGCACCAGGTCATGGGGGTTTAGAAAGCGCAGCAGGGCGAAAATGGCCGCGCTGGCGCCGTTGAACACTTCGATATCGGCGCCGGGCGGGCCGGGGTAGCGCTCCTGCAGCGCCTGTTTCAGCCGGGTGTAGTGCGGGTCGGCGTAAGGGCCGAGCCGGACCTGTCGCAGACAGTCCAGGCTCACCGCCTGCTGCGGGTTGATGTTGGCCGAGAAATCCAGCACCTGCTCGGGCAGGCAGCCCAGACTCTGAGCAAACTGGTAAATATTGCCGCCGTGTTTCATGAATAAACTGATGTAATGCAAGGGTTAAATATTTTTACCATGAAGCGTAGGGTACGCATCGCGTGCCATTTTTGATGAACTAACACCCCAAAAGGTACGCGATGCGTACGAGACTGTGAAAGAATCCAGAATTTTTCTCTTTGAGACCTATATGTTGTTATATACAAATATAAAATACACAATATATTGTGGTTAAAATTTCAAAAAACGAATACTTTCACAGTCTCGTACCCTACAAATTTCATTTACAAGTTGATGTAATCCACGTAAGTGAAATCGACGCTGTGCCGAAGCTTGTGCACGGAGCCGGCATCGATGCGCAACTGGAACGAGCTGGCCAGGGGCATGCTCAGAGCGCGCGCCAGCAGGGCGCGAATCACGCCCGCATGCGTGATGACCAGCACCTGTTCAGCCTTGACCGCGGACAAATCCTGCCAGAAGCTGCCCGCGCGCAGGTACAGGTCTTCGAAATTCTCGCCGTTGGGCGGCGCGGCCTTGACAAAGTCGTCGGTCCAGTTCTGCAGGGCGATAGCATCGATATCGTCGAAGCGCCGTCCTTCCCAGTCGCCGAAATGCAGCTCTTTCAGGCGTTCATCGGTGGTCACGGCGTTCGAGAAGGTCTTGGCCAGTTCCAGGCAGCGGGTCAGCGGGCTGCTGAACACTTGGCAGCCGGCATCGAACTCGGGCAGCTTGTCATGCAGATCCTGGGCTTCGTCGGCAAAACTGTCGGACAGGCCGACGTCGCTGTGGCCGTAGCAAAGCCCCGGCTCCGCGGCGGTGTTGGTGTGGCGAATCAAATAAATGTCCATAGAGTACTCACGCTCAGATAAAAAACGGTTTCGGCGATCTGCTGGCTGGCGCCGAGGCAGTCGCCCGTGTAGCCGCCGATATGGCGGTAAAAATAGCGGCCCAGCAGCCCGTTGGCAGCCAGCGCGGGCAGGGCCGCCAGCCAGCAGGGCGCCGGCAGCAACAATACAGGCAATAAAGCCAGGCTCCCGGCAAACAGCAGATTGCCGACGGAGGGTCTGAAAACGGCGGCGCCGGCCTTGCTGTGGCCGGCGCGCGCGTAATCGTAGCGGCGCATGATCAGCAGGGGCGGCAGCCGGCTAAAGCTGTGCCCGGCCAGCAATAGCAACGGCACGACGGCCGCCGGCAGCGCGCCGAGCACGCTGATCTTCAGCGCCAGCAGCAGCGCCAGGCCGAGCGCGCCGTAGCTGCCGGTCCTCGGGTCCTTCATGATGTCCAGAATGCGCTGCCTGCCGAAGCCGCCGCCGAAGCCGTCGCAGACATCGGCGAAGCCGTCCTCATGGAAGGCGCCGGTGACCAGAATGCCCGCGATTATCGCCACGATGACGGCCGTCAGTTCCGGCCACAGCCAGTCGGCCAGATAAAAACTCAATGCCGACAGTCCGCCGACCAGCCAGCCGACCAATGGCAGGTAGACCGCGGCTTCGGGCAATTGCCTGTAATCTAGCGCTTGGGGCGCGGGCAGGCGCGTGTAGAAGCCGAGGGCCAGCAGGAACAGTCTTGGATGAGGCATGGTTTTTAAGGGCGACTGAAGTCGCCCCCACAGATATGGGTCATATTGTATTTCATGTTTGTATTATTGTGGGGGCGACTTCGCCTAAAGCGCCTACTGTTGGCAGTCGCCCAGCGCTCAACGATCAACCCCGGCCTCATCGAACGACGCCATCTCGTTCAGCATCAGCACGGCCGACTGCAGCAAGGGATAAGCCAGGGCGATGCCGGAGCCTTCGCCAAGCCGCAGGTCCAGATTGATAAGGGCCCTGGCGTTGAAGTGCTTCAGCAGCGCTTGGTGCCCCTGCTCGCGCGAGACGTGGCTGAACACGCAGTAATCGAGCACCTCGGGATGCAGCCGGCTGGCCACGAGCAGGGCGCTGCTGGCGATGAAGCCGTCGACCGGAATCAGCATGCCCAGTTCGGCCGCCTTCAGGTAGGCGCCGGTCATCATGGCGATCTCGAAGCCGCCGAACGTGGCCAGCGCGGCCAGCGGTTCGGTAATGTCCGGGTGCCGCTCCAGCGCCTGTTGCAGCACGGCGAGCTTGTTGCGCAGTTGCTCGTCGTTCAGGCCGGTGCCCCGGCCCACGCACTGCGTCAGCGGCAGCGCCGTCAACAGATGCATGAGCACCGCGGCGGACGAGGTATTGCCGATGCCCATTTCGCCGAAGCCGATGCAGTTGCAGCCGAGCTTGTGCTGCCTGGACACGATTTCCGCGCCCGCTTGCAGCGCGGCCAAGCATTGCTGGCCGGTCATGGCGGGCTCCGTCAGAAAATTGCGCGTGCCCCTGGCGATCTTGGCGTCGACCAGCTCCGGGTGGCTGTCCAGGTCGGCATTGACGCCGGCGTCGACCACCCGCAGCTCCATGCCGTGCTGGCGCGCGAACACGCTGATCGCCGCGCCGCCGGCCAGGAAGTTGGCGACCATCTGCGCGGTCACGGCTTGCGGATAGGCGCTGACGCCGGCCTCGGCGATGCCGTGGTCGCCCGCGAAAACGATGAGGCAGGGCTTGTTCAGGCGGGGCGTGAGGCTGTTCTGGATCAGGCCGATCTGCAGCGCCAGCGTTTCGAGATGGCCCAGGGCGCCCAGCGGCTTGGTCTTCTGGTCGATCTTATCCAGCAGGGCGGGGCGAAGCGCCGGCGAGAGCGGGGCAATGGAAAAATTCAGCGGCACGGTGTATTCCAGGTATTTTCAAACAATAAGGTATCCAGATCCTGGCGCTCGGCCCATCGCGCCTGTTCCAGCATCGGCCTGTCGTAAAATTCGGCGACGTGGCCCAGGCATAGGATCGCCGCGGGCTGGCTGTCCTCTGGCATTTTCAGCAGGGCCTTGACGGGGGCGGGCTCGAACATGGACACCCAGCCCAGCCCCAGCCCTTCGGCCCTGGCCGCGAGCCACAGGTTTTGTATCGCGCAGGCCAGGGAGGCGAGATCCATGTCCGGCAGCGTGCGCCGGCCGAAGACGTATTGCTCGCGCCGCTCGCACAGGGCGGCCACCAGCAGGACCGCGCACTCGCGTATGCCTTCCACCTTCAGCTTCATGAATTCGCTCTCGCGCTCGCCCAAAGCCCGGGCGGTATTGATGCGCTCCTGCTCGACCAGGGCATGGAGTTTCCGGCGCAGATCGGGGTTGCTGACGCGCACGAACCGCCACGGCTGCATGAAGCCGACGCTGGGCGCATGGTGCGCGGCTCTCAGCAGGCGCTTCAGGACTGCGGGATCGACCGGGTCGGGCAGGAAGTGGCGCATGTCGCGGCGCTCGTAAATGGCGCGGTAGACGGCGGCGATTTCGTCGTCGGTGTAACGGTGTCGGGTCATGGTGCTGATAAATAGTAAACGCCCGGTGTGGGGCGGCTTCAGTCGCCTATTATCGCCTAGAATACATAGATGAGTCTAAATAACTAAAAAGCTGTGTAGGGTATGCATTGCATACCTTTTCAAACTGTTGATTCATCGTGGCTTCGAGAAGGTACGCGATGCGTACGAGACTGTGAAAGTATTCGTTTTTTGAAATTTTAACCACAATATATTGTGTATTTTATATTTGTATATAACAACATATAGGTCTCAAAGAGAAAAATTCTGGATTCTTTCACAGTCTCGTACCCTACGATGTTTCGCAAGTCGCGATGTGTACCCTAAAGGGCATAAATACCCAGAGGGCATAAATACCCAGAGGGCATAAAGGCATCGCTCCCACAGGGGCGCCCTGAACGCTAGCGTTAAAAAAGATAGGGATGCGCCGCCTGGAAGCCGTGCACCTTGGCCTTCGGATTGAAAGCTGGCGGCTGCCAGTCTTTGGCTTCCTGGCCGGCCAGGAAGCCAGCCAGCCACAGCGCCTGGTTGCGGATCGGCAGGATGAACGCGTACAGCTTGCCGTTCGGCAGTTCCGCCACATCGCCGAGCGCGTAAATGTGCTCGTCCGAGGTTTGCAGCCGCTGGTTGACCTTGATGCCGCGCCCCGTCTCCAGGCCCGCCTTCTCGGCCAGCTCCGTGCGCGGCTTGAAGCCCGTGGCCACGAGCACGGCATCGAATTCGGCCGATATGCCGGTATTGACGCAGACCTTGTCGCCCTGCCGGGAAAAGCTCTGCACGGCTTGGTTGAGTAGCACCTCTACGCCCGAGCCTGTCATGACATCGAGCAGCGTGGCCGAGTCCTCCTCGACCAGCTGGCGCTCCATGAGCCGGTCTGTGGCATGGTACAGCGTCACGGGATCGCCCGAGACGGCCAGGTCGGAGGCCACTTCGCAGCCGATCAGGCCGCCGCCGATGATGGCCCAAGAAGGCCGCAGGTTTCGCTCCAGAAAGCCTTGCCGGAACCGGCGCAGGGTTTTCAGGTCGACCAGGTTGTTCAAACGGAAAAACAAGTCGCTGTAAGGCCTGAACGGCGGCGGGATGAAGGCCGCCGAGCCCTGCGCCAGTATCAGCTTGTCGTACGGCAACGTGCGCTGCAGGTCCCGCCCGCTGACGGCGACGGTCTTGTCGGCCCGGTTGATGCCCGTGACCTCGGCGTCGCTGATGATGTCGATGTTTTCCTCGCGCAGCTTGTCGAACGGCTTCAGGATGATGGACTGTTCGATGTTGTCGGTGCTGAAGCCCCGCGACAGCAGCGGCCGCGAGTAATAGCCGTCGTTTTCGCGCGTGATCAGCGTGATCCGCGCATCGGCCTGTAGCGACCGGTATTTTTCCGCAAAGCTGACGCCGCCCACGCCGGAACCGATGATCACGATATGCATGCCGCTCTCCTGAAGTTAGGCCATCAACTCGTAAGCGCTTTTCTCGGCGCCGCACTCGGGACAGCGCCAGTCGTCGGGGATGTCCTCGAAGCGCGTGCCCGGCTGCACGCCCGTGTCGGGGTCGCCTTCCGCCTCGTCATAGATATGGCCGCAAACGCTGCACTGGTATTTTCTAAAGTCGGACATAATCGCTCCTCATGCCTTTGTTGAAAAACATCTGTCAGTACTCTGACTGTAACAGATCTGTTCTAGTTTAGCCTTTTTTAAACGGCAGATAAGCCGCCGCCTCCTGTTTGTAAAACGCCATGGCCTCGCGCTCCTCGGCCAGGAAATGGTCCACGGCCCCGGCAAAGGCGGCGTCCCGAAGCCAGTGCGCCGAATAGGTCGTGACCGGCTCGAAGCCGCGTGCGATCTTGTGCTCGCCCTGCGCGCCGGAATCGAAGCGCTTGAGGCCGTGTTCGATGCAATATTCCAGGCCCTGGTAGTAACAGGCTTCGAAATGCAGGCCGCTGTATGCCTCATGGCAGCCCCAATAGCGGCCGTAGAGCGTGTCGCCGATCACGCTCAGCGCCGCGCCGACGTATTCGCCGTCTTTGGCCGCCAGCACCAGCAGCAGGCGCTCGCCCATCGTCGCCGCCAGTTGCTCGAAAAAGGCCGGGTTCAGGTAAGGCGGCATGCCGTTTTTCAGATAGGTCATCGTGTAGAACTGAAAAAACGCCTGCCACTGCGCCGGGCTGACCTCCGGGCCGTTCAGACGCCGCAGTTCGATGCCCTGTTCGCTGACGCGCCGGCGCTCGCGCTTGATCATCTTGCGCTTGCCGGAACTGAAGGTTTGCAGGAAATCGTCAAAGTCGCGGTAGCCTTTATTGAACCAGTGGAACTGCACGCTTTCGCGCAGGCTCAATCCCAGGCCGCGCAGCCATTCCGCCTGTGACGGGTCGGGAAACAGGCAGTGCCACGAGGAGATGGCGTCCTGCCCGGCCCGCTCCTTGATAAAGCCGGTCAGCAGGCGCATGACCGCCGGCGCATCGGCGGCGTCATCGATGGCCACGCGCGGCCCCTGGCAGGGCGTGAACGGGACCGCGGTCAGCCATTTCGGGTAATAACGGAAGCCGTACTGCTGGTAGGCCTGTGCCCATTGCTGGTCGAACACATATTCGCCGCGCGAGTGCGACTTCAGGTACAGCGGCATGAAGGCCAGAAGCTCATGATTTTGCATCACCAGCAAATGCTGCGGCGACCAGCCCGTCTGGCTTGACGCGCAGCCGCTCTGCTCCAGCGCCAGCAAAAACTCGTGGCGCAGGAAAGGATAGCCGTCCTTGACCAGCCGGTTCCAGGCACCGGCATCGATTTGCGTCATGCTGGTGATCGGGTTTACTTGCATTTTCTGAAAGGGCATCGAATTCATGATTTATCTTGCCATAAAACCGCCAACAACGCGAAACGGCGCCAGGCGGCCGAATCCCGGAGCGGCTATGCCGTCGCCAGCCGGTAGCATTCGTCGGCCTGGTCGATCAGCGCCGAGACCACCTCGCCATCGAGGGTCCCTTGCGCCACGCGCTCTTTCAAATGCGCGATGATTTCATCCAGGGCCATTCTGCCGCGGTACGAACGATGCTGCGCCAAGGCCTGAAAGACATCGGCGACGCTGACGATGCGCGCTTCCAGATCGATCTCTCTGGAAGCGCGCCTGAACGGGTAGCCCTTGCCCAGCAGGTTTTCATGGTGATAGCCGGCCCAGACCGGTATCGGCGTATTGCCGAACACGCGTTTCAGTATGCGGTAGGTGTCATAGCTGTGCCGGCGGATGCTGGCGTACTCCCGCTCGGTCAGCTTGCCCGGCTTCTCGATGATGGCCTCGTCGACGCGCAGCTTGCCGATGTCGTGCAGCAGGCCCGCAATCTCGATCAGGTCCAGATTCGTTCCTGTCCTGCCCAGACGCTCGGCCAGGTGCCGCGCGATTTTGGCCGCGCGCTCGGAATGTTCCTCGGTGTAGTGGCTTTTGGCGTCGACGATGCGCGAGAACAGCGTCGCCAGCGCGCGCAGTTCCTCCATGCTCAGCATAACCTCTGTCTGAGGACTGCTGAACTCGGCCAGTTCCTCGTCCAGATATTCCGGGTCCATGGACAGCCAGAAGGCTTCCTCGTCGGCGGCCCGGGCGAAGGCGTCGACCAGTTCCGGCGCGAACATGCGGCCGGCCTGTTTCTTGGCGTAGCTGATGATGGCCGGGTATTCCAGCAGGATCCGCTCGGTGCCGATAAAAGGCAGTTGCAGCATATCGATGCGGTCGGCAAGATAAATCAGATTCGCGCGCAGGCGCGTGGTTTCATCCAAAGGCAGGTCCACCAGCGTTTCCCAGAGCGTATGATGATAACGGATGTCGGCGGCCAGATGGGCCAGCGGCGGGCAGGCCCGCAGGTAGGCTTCGCCGCGGATGCAATGCGCCTCCGCGCCGTCCCATTCCAGGGTTTCGGACAAATGGCGATGCTCCTGCACCCTGGAGACGCCGCAATCGTGCAGCATGCCCGCATGCATCAGGGTCAGGCAGTCGGGCTTGCACCAGCCCAGTTCCCAGGCCACGTTCTTGGCCATGATCGCCACGCGCTTGCCGTGCTTGACTTCGTCGATGCCGACCAGGTCCAGCGAGCTGCTCAGAGCCGCGACTGTGTTATGCAAATCGATTTTCAGATGTTCCATGGCGATACTCGCTGAGGTTCGGTACGTTAAACAGTTTTTTGACAGCTGAAAGTGGAAATCATTCATGAACGGGCCGTCACCCCACCTGAATGTCCACGCTGGGATAGCGGACCCGCCGCTTTTGGGGCGTGGCGATCACATAGGCTACGGTCAATGGCCCTAGACGCCCGACGAACATCAGCAGCATGATCAGCCACTGGCCGGCCGTCGACAACTCGCCGGTCAGGGCTCGGGTCAAGCCGACCGTGCTGAGCGCCGACACGACTTCAAACAGGATGTCGAGCAGTGGTGCCTTTTCCAGTGCCGATAGGGCCAGCGTGCCGGCAATTACCAGCGCCATGGAAATGACGCTGACCGAGAACGCCTTCATGACCACGTTGCGCTGCACCGACCGGCGCAGCATCGTGACGTCGTCGCTGCGGCCGAGGAAAGCGTAGGTGGTCATGAACATGACGACGAACGTGCCCAGCTTGATGCCGCCGGCCGTGCTCATCGAGCCGCCGCCGATGAACATCAGCACGATCATCAGCAGTGCCGTCGGCTCGGCCAGGGATTCGATGGGCAGCGTGTTGAAACCGGCCGTGCGCGGCGTGACCGCCTGGAACCAGGAGGCCGTCAGTTGCCCGGCCAGCGGCAGGTTCGCGATCGTTTCGGCATTGTGGCGCTCGAACAGCCAGATCAGCAGCCAGGCGTTCAGGTTGACAATCACCGTCGCGCCAATCATCAGCTTCGTGTACGGCTGTAATCGCCTCCAGCCGCGCGTCTGCCACAGATCCAGCAGCACGGCGAAACCGATGCCGCCGATGATGATCAGGGAAGTGATGATCAAATTGACCGGCACATGCCCGACGTAGGCCGATAAATTGTCCGCGGACAATCCAAATCCGGCATTATTAAAGGCCGAGACCGTATAGAAAAAGGCATGAAAAGCGGCGCGGTGCCAGCTCATTTCCTCGCTCCAGATCAATGTCAGCAGCACGATGGCGATGCTTTCGATCGCCAGCGCAAAATAAACCACGGCGCGCGCCACTTCGCGGATCTTGTTCAGGCTGGTCTCGTTGAATGCCTCCTGCGCCAGCAACTGATGCCTGACGCCGATCCGTTTGCTTATGCTCAGGATGGTCAGCACCGAAAACGTCATGAAGCCCAGGCCGCCGGCCTGAATCAGCAGCGCGATCACGGTCTGCCCGAACACTGTATAGCGCGTGCCGGTATCGACCACGCCCAGGCCGGTCACCGTGACGGCCGAGGTAGACGTGAACAGCGCCTCCAGCCAGGTGACGGGCCGGGTCGTGGCCAGCGGCAGTTTAAGAATTACCGCGCCGAGCATGATCAGCGCCAGATAGCCGGACGTCAGGATGGCCGGCGGGCTGGCTTTTAAAACCTTGTTTTTCAGCGAGAACCGGCCGCTTTCGAAGCGGTTGATGAGATGTTGCACCATCGCCTTACATGAACCTGGCGGCCAGTTGCATCAGGAACTTTCGAACGCCGACCAGCAGCACGATGTCGCCCGGCTCGATCAGGAATTGCTCGGAGGGGCACGGAAACAGCTGCTCGCGCCGTTTCACCAAAATGCCGGACACCTCGCCCTTGGCGCCGGACAACAGCTCGGCCAGCGAGACGCCGGCCATCTTGTCCGTTACCTGGACTTCGACGATATACTGTCTGTCGCCCAGCGCCATGTATTCGCGGATCATCGGATAAGCCAGCGCCTGGGCCGTGCGCGCGCCCATTTCCTCTTCCGGATGGATGATGCGGCTGACGCCCAGCCGGCTTAAAATCAGGTGATGCGCCTGCGTCGTCGCCTTCACCCAGATGTTTTCAATGCCCATGTTTTTCAGATGCACGACGCACAGCAGGCTCGCCTGCAGGTTTTCGCCGATCGCCACGACCACGGCATCGTAAGTCGTCGGGCTCAACTCCCTCAGCGCCCGCTCGTCCGTCACATCGGCGATGGCCGTGTACGTCAGCGTGTCCGCGAGAGTTTCAATCACGTGCCTGTCGCTATCGATGCCGACGACATCATGCCCCATCTTCATCAACTGAAGCGCCAGGGTCGCGCCGAAACGCCCCAGGCCTACCACTGCATACTGAGCCATAAACAACCCTATCAATGATTAAAGTCGGCTTGGTCGACGGAAAGCGGCCGGAAAGCCCGGCCTGTCGTTTTAATTTCTAAAAAACAGATATACAAATCTAATTATATCGTTTTTAAGGAAGAACGGCGTCCATTACCATTTACTCAGACAGACCGTTCAAGCGTTCATTCCAATCACGAAACCAGATAAGAGGCAAAGATATGGCGGCTAACATTGAGAACATCAACCTGAAAAAACAGCGCGCGGCTGAAATCTCCGGCCGCATCAGCCAAATGCTTGAAGACATCCGCTTCGGCTCGATCGAGATCGTCGTCCACGACGGCAAGGTGGTGCATATCGAGCGGCGCGAGAAGATCAGGCCGGAAGTGTTCGGCAATTAGACCCGTTGCAGCCCCGGACCACCGGGGATTCAACCATGACAATCCAAGCGTTCCCGTGCGCCCGCGCGGGAGTGCAGTCCGCACCGCTCAGGCGGAGCGAAACAGGGCACCGGAGCAGCCCGAGGACAATTCCCGCGCAGAGGGGAACCCTAAATCATCCACCGGACAGCCGGCGATCAAATTAAAAAAACAGACAAGACAGCGGAAGCCGGACGACCGGAAAGGGCTGTCCCCAGGGGAGACGCATGAGGACCAACCACGTGTTACTGTTAACGGCCGCCATTCACGGCCTGTTAGCAATGGGCAGCATTCAGCCCGCCAGTGCCGCCACGGCCAAAGAGAAAGATGAAAAAATCGAACTGCTGGAACGCCGCCTGCTGCTGCTGGAGCAGCGCCTGGAAGCTGCCGAACGCAATGCCAAGGCGCCGGTTCCGGCGCCGGCGCCGGCATCCGACACCGCCATCCAGGCGCTGGACCAGAAAGTGAAAATTCTGGAACGGAAAAACGAAGTCGACAAGGAAATCGCCGCCGAAGCGGCCAAGACCGCGCCCAAATTCGAAGCCGGCCCGAAAGGCGTGATCTTTTCCTCGGCCGACGGCAACAACTCGGTGCGCCTGCGCGCTTCCATTCAGGCCGACGGCCGCTTCTTTGTCGACGATGAGTCAAAGGTGAAGGACCGGTTCGAGCTCAAGCAGGCACGTATCTGGGTGGAGGGCCGGCTTTGGAAATATTTCGACTATAAGCTCATGCCCGATTTCGGCTCCAACCAGACCATACTGGCCGATGCCTACGTCGATGTGCATTATTTCCCCTTCGCCAGCTTGGAGATCGGCAAGCAGAAAACGCCGATCAGTCTGGAACGCCTCCAGGGCGACACCGACGGCACGTTCATGGAGCGCGCCTATCCGACTTACCTGGCCAGCAACCGCGACGTGGGCGTCAAGCTGCACGGCAGTTTCGCCCGGCCCGGCGATCAGGTGCAGTACGCGGGCCCGATCGATTTCAAGAATTTCTTCACTTATGAAGTGGGCGTGTTCAACGGCGGCGGCGACAACGGCGCATCCGATTCCGACAAGGAAAACGAGGACAACAAGGAAGTGGTGGCCCGCCTGTGGTCGCATCCGTTCCAGAATTCCGGCATCCAGGTGCTGGACGGCCTCGGCGTCGGTGTCGCCGGCAGCTGGGAAGTGCCCGACAAGAACAAGACCAGCGTCAAGAACCTGAAAAGCGCGCTGGGCCAGAACACGCTGGTCGATTACACCAAGGTCGGCGCCGGCGCGACGGAAGTGATCGCCGACGGCGAACATTACCGCATCTATCCGCAAGCGTATTGGTTTTACGGGCCTTACGGCCTGCTGGGCGAGTATGTGCTGTCGTCGCAACAGCTGAGCGGCGATGGCGGCAACACCCATATCCGGCAGGACAACACGGCCTGGCAGATCCAGGCCTCCTACGTCGTGACCGGCGAGAACAACACCTTCCAGAGCGTCAAGCCGCGCTCGCCGTTCGACCCGTTCAACGGCCACTGGGGCGCCCTGCAACTGGCGGCGCGCTGGAGCGAGTTGTCCATCGACGAGGACACGTTCACGCCGGTCAACGGCGTGCAGCTGCTCAATCCGGCCAGTTCGATCCGAGAGGCCAGTTCCTGGGCCATCGGCGCCAACTGGTTCCTGAACCAGAACATACGGCTGATGGCGGATTACGAGAACACGCATTTTACCGGCGGCGCCCGAAACGGCGGCGACCGGCCGGCCGAAAACGCGTTCTCGACGCGGCTGCAGCTGGTCTTTTAACACGATGCCGGGCGGCTAAAGATTGTAGGGTACGCATCGCGTACCATTTTGAAGCGTCCATAGTTGGTACGCGATGCGTACCCTACGAAAAGAGCTAGTCCGCACAGGTCGATATATCGAAAAATTCGATAACTGATTCTAATTATATCGTTTCTATTATCAATCCGGCTTGCGTACCATTTGCGCCAACAACCAAGGCAACAATCCAAGTCAAGCCGTCTACTTACCGTTATTAACGACAGGATACATCATGAAAATAAAAATAGGGCTGAACACCGGTTTGCTGGCGGCGGGCCTGCTGCTCAGCGGCGCCGCTTTCGCTGACCGGACCCTGCTGAACGTCTCCTACGACCCGACCCGGGAGCTGTACCAGCAGTTCAATCAGGAATTCGTCAAATACTGGAAGGACAAAACCGGCGAGACCGTCACGATCCAGCAGTCGCACGGCGGCGCGGGCAAGCAGGCGCGGGCCGTGATCGACGGCCTCGACGCCGACGTGCTGACGCTGGCCATCAGTTACGACATCGACAAGATCGCCGCCAACGCCAAGCTGCTGCCCAAGGACTGGCAAAAGCGCCTGCCCAACAACAGCGTCCCCTATACCTCGACCATGGTGTTCCTGGTGCGCAAAGGCAATCCGAAGGGCATCAAGAACTGGGATGACCTGGTGAAGGAAGACGTCTCGGTCATCACGCCGAACCCCAAGACCTCCGGCGGCGCGCGCTACAACTACCTGGCCGCCTGGGCCTTCGCCGAAAAGACCTACGGCAGCAAAGACGCCGCCAAGGATTTCGTGAAGAAACTGTACAAGAACGTGCCGGTGCTGGACTCCGGCGCCCGGGGCTCCACCACCACCTTCCTGCAGCGCGGCATCGGCGATGTGCTGCTGACCTGGGAAAACGAGGCCTACCTGGCGCTCAAGGAACTGGGCCAGGGCGAAGTGGAAATCGTCGTGCCGCCGTTCAGCATCCTGGCCGAAACGCCGGTGGCGGTCGTCGACACGGTCGTTGATAAGCACGGCACCCGCGATCTGGCCGAGGCCTACCTGAATTACCTGTACTCGCCGGCCGGCCAGACGCTGGCGGCCAAGAACCATTACCGCCCGGTCGACCCGAAAGCCGTCGACGCGGCCGACCTGGCCGACTTTCCGCAACTGGAGCGGGTGAGCGTGGACCAGGCCTTCGGCGGCTGGGCCAACGTGCAAAAGGAGCATTTCGATGACAAGGCCATCTTCGATCAGATCTATGCGCCTTAAAACATCTTGTAGGGTACGCATTGCGTACCTTTCGGGCTCATAAAAGGATTGGAAAGGTACGCAATGCGTACCCTACAGGCGGCCCTTATATCATTCTGTTGCCGGCGGGCATGGATAGGTCGTGCCCACCCTGCCATTGGCAGGCCCTTTGAGGCAATACCTATAAAAATTTATGCTCACCACCACTCAAAGCGTAAACATCTATGAGTCAAAGTCATATTATGCCGGGCTTTCGCCCGACTCTCGGTTTCACCCTGTTTTATCTGGGGCTGGTCGTGCTGATCCCTTTAAGCACGCTAGTTTTCAAAAGTTTCCAGCTGAGCTGGGAGGAGTACTTGGCCGTCATCACCAACGACCGCGTGGTCGCCTCCTTCCGCGTCAGCTTCCTGACCTCGCTGGCGGCCGCCGCCGTCGCCAGCCTGTTCGGCTTCATCATCGCCTGGGTGCTCGCGCGCTACCCGTTTCCGGGCAAGCGCCTGTGCGATGCCCTGATCGATCTGCCGTTCGCCCTGCCGACCGCGGTCGCGGGCATCGTGCTGGCGACGATTTACCAGCCCAGCGGCTTTATCGGCAAATGGCTGACCGAGGCCTTCGGCCTGCAGGTCGCCTACAAGCCGCTGGGCATCGTCGTGGCGCTGATCTTCATCAGCCTGCCGTTCGTCGTGCGCACGGTCGAGCCGGTGCTGCAGGAGTTCGACACGACCATGGAGGAGGCCGCATCGAGCCTCGGCGCGACCCGGCAACAGGTGTTCGTCCGCATCATCCTGCCCAATCTGCTGCCCGCCTCGCTGACCGGCTTCGCGCTGGCTTTCGCGCGCAGCGTCGGCGAGTACGGCTCGGTGATTTTCATCGCCGGCAACCTGCCCTATGTCTCCGAGATCGTGCCGCTGATGATCATCACCAAGCTGGAGCAGTACGAATACGCCGGCGCCACGGCGATCGCCCTGACCATGCTGGTCATTTCATTTCTGCTGCTGCTGGTGATCAACCTGCTGCAACTGTGGGTGCGCAAGCGCTCCGGACAACTCTAGGAGAACTGACATGAGTGCGATTGCCTATCCTGTCAATGAAGCCAAAGCCGTCGAGCGGCCGCATGCGCTGCGCGATCCCGACTGGGTCAGATGGAGCCTGACCGCTATCGCCATCGGCTTCATCGGCCTGTTTTTATGCCTGCCTTTGGGCCTCGTCATGGTCGAGGCCTTCTCGAAAGGCTGGCAGACCTACTGGTCGGCGCTGACGCAGCCGGACGCCAGATCGGCCATGCAACTGACGCTGCTGACGGCCCTGGTGACCGTGCCGCTCAACACGGTGTTCGGCGTGGCCGCGGCCTGGGCGATCACGCGCTTCGAGTTTCGCGGCAAAAGCCTGCTGACGACGCTGATCGACCTGCCGTTCTCGGTCTCGCCCGTCATTTCCGGTTTGATTTTCGTGCTGCTGTTCGGCGCGCAGGGCTGGTTCGGCGAGTGGCTGAGGGCGCATGACGTGAAAATCATCTTCGCAGTGCCGGGCATCATTCTGGCCACGTTGTTCATCACCTTCCCGTTCGTGGCGCGCGAGCTGATCCCCTTGATGCAGGAGATGGGCAGCGAAGAGGAAGAGGCGGCGCTGTCGCTGGGCGCGAGCGGCTGGCGGACCTTCTTTCTGGTGACCCTGCCGAACATCAAGTGGGCGCTGCTGTACGGCGTGCTGCTGTGCAACGCCCGCGCGATGGGCGAATTCGGCGCCGTGTCGGTGGTATCGGGCCATATCCGCGGCCTGACCAACACGCTGCCGCTGCATGTCGAAGTCAGCTACAACGAATACGACTTCGTCGGCGCCTTCGCCAGCGCTTCGATCCTGGCCGGGCTCGCCGTCGTGACGCTAATCCTGAAGAGCGCGCTGGAATGGAAGCTGGCCCAGCGGTAAGCCTTATCCGGGCTGCCGCTACAGTTCCAACCCTACACCGTTACAACCGTTTTGTGAGACGACTTATGAGTATCCTGCTTTCCAACATCAGCAAAAAATTCGGCCAGTTTTCGGCGCTGAACAACATCAACCTGGAAATCCCCGAGGGCGAGCTGGTCGCGCTGCTCGGGCCCTCGGGCTGCGGCAAGACCACGCTGCTGCGCATCATAGCGGGTCTGGAACAGGCCGATCAGGGGCGTGTGGTCCTGAACGGCGAAGACAAGACCGAGCAGCACGTCAGCCATCGCGGCATCGGCTTCGTGTTCCAGCACTACGCGCTGTTCAGGCACATGACCGTGTTCGACAACGTGGCCTTCGGCCTGCGGGTCAAGCCGCGCAGCCAGCGGCCTCATGAAAGCGCGATCGTCAAGAAAGTCCATGCCCTGCTGGAGCTGGTCCAGCTGGACTGGCTGCACGACCGTTACCCGGATCAGCTGTCCGGCGGCCAGCGCCAGCGTATCGCCCTGGCGCGCGCCCTGGCCGTGGAGCCGTCGGTGCTGCTGCTGGACGAGCCGTTCGGCGCGCTCGACGCCAGCGTGCGCAAGGACCTGCGTCAGTGGCTGCGCAACCTGCATCACGACTTGAACGTCACCAGCATTTTCGTGACGCATGACCAGGAAGAAGCCATGGAAGTCGCCAGCCGCGTCGTCGTGCTCAACCAGGGCCGCATCGAGCAGCAGGGCTCGCCCAGCGACATTTACGACCACCCGGCCAACGCCTTCGTCTCGCGCTTCATCGGCCAGACCAACGTGTTCACGCCGGACCAGCAAGACGACATCTGGCTGTCCACGTACGAGATACAGCCTGGGAAAACCGCGCACGTGCGGCCCCATGACATCGATATCGAGAAGTCCACCGATCAGGATGCGCAGGTCACGCTGAAGGACTGGCAGCATCTGGGCGCCCTGATCCGCATCGAGCTGGTCAGGAACGGTTCAAACGACCGCTTTTACGCTGAAATGCCCAACGAGCGCTTCAAGCGCCTGGCGCTCGGCAAAGGCGACAAGGTATCGATGCGCATACGTCAGGCGCACTGGTTTTAACGAATCCTCGTGGGAGCGATGCCCTCATCGCGACTAAAGACGCCGCAAGTCGCGATGAAGGCATCGCTCCCACAAACCGCCAGCCCTCACTTAAAGGACTATAACCGTGAACCTAAGCCAACTGGAACTCTTGCGCGTGCTGCAGGAAACCGATTTAAACCTGTCCAAGGCGGCAGACCGGATGCACATTGTGCAATCGGCCGTCAGCCGGCAGCTGCAGCTTTTCGAAAGCGAGCTGGGCTCGCCTCTGTTCGAGCGGAAAGGCAAAAAGCTGACCGGACTGACGCCTTTGGGGGTTCGCATCATGGACGAAGTGTCGACGATCAACATGGCCAAAAAGAACATCCAGACCATCGCGGCCGATTACCTGGACAGCCATCAGGGCATGCTGCATATCGCGACCACGCATACCCAGGCCAAGTATTTCCTGCCGACGCCGATCCGGCGCTTCCGCGCAAAATTTCCCGGCGTCAGGATCTACATGATCCAGGCCTCGCCCGAACAGCTGATCGACCAGCTGCACGCGCACAAGGCCGACATCGCCATCTGCACCGAGAAAGTCGACGAGGATGCCGAACTGGTGCTCAAGAAGTGCTACGAATGGCATCACGCCGCCGTCATGCCGCGGGATCACCCCCTAGGCGAAGGGGAGATCACGCTGGAACGGCTGGCGTCCTTTCCGATTCTGACTTACAGCTTCGGCTTCACGGGCCGCTCGAACATCGAGAGCGCCTTCAAAAGCGCAGGGCTGGAACTCGACATCATTCTGGCCGCATCCGACACGGATGTGATCAAAACTTATGTGCGTCTGGGCCTGGGCGTCGGCCTGATCGCGGGCATGGCTTACGACGCGCTGGCCGACAAGGATCTCGTGGCGCGCGATCTGTCGCACCTGATTCCGCATTCGACCACCAAGATCGCCTATCTGAGGCACAACTACCTGCCGCTGTACAGCCGGCATTTCATCGAGGAACTGTTGAGCGCGGCTGATTTGCACCGCAAAAACAAGGAGCCATTGCCTTTAGCGCCATAGTAAAAACAAGGTTTCTATCGCCGGGGCCTGGCTTGACAATGCCGGAACCGGCTTGCTAATCTTTTTCGAAAGTTCATAGAGCTGACCGGACAACCGGAAGCCAGTGAGCCCGAAAGGGCCACTGGCTTTTTTTTTGCCCGCGATTTCAGCACGGCGGCAGTTGCCGCTGCGCCGAAATCGCCGATTAACCCCCAAGGAGCGACACCTCCATGCATGAAAATAACCGGAAAACCACTAGCCGTTGCGATATCGACGCCATCGTGTCCGAGCTGCGGCTCTTGCGGGACAAATCGCTACAGCGCCGGCAGCGGGAGGGGCGGCCTCCTAAATTGCCGTCCCGCAAGGCGCTGATTGACATCCTCGAAGGGCTTTCGGCGGCGCTTTTCCCGAACCGGCTCGGCTCAGGGGAGCTCAGCGACGAGAGCATCGATTATTTCGTCGGCCACACGCTGGACGCGGCGCTGCGGTCCCTATGCGAGCAGGTGCGCCGCGAGTGCCGGTTCAAAGCCGAACAGAACGGCATCGCTGGCCCTGATTGCAATCAGCAGGCGGCCATCATCAAGCGCGATTTCGCCGCGCAGTTGCCGGCGATACGCGCGTTACTGGATGACGACCTGGCGGCGGCCTATGAAGGCGATCCGGCCGCGACCAGCCCGGACGAGGTGCTGGTTTGCTATCCGGGCATGACCGCGATCATCTATCACCGGATCGCGCACGCGCTGCATTCGGTGGGCGCGCCGCTGGTAGCGCGCATGATCGCCGAGATCTCGCACTCGGCCACCGGCATCGACATTCATCCCGGCGCCAGGATCGGGCCGAGCTTCTTCATCGACCACGGCACCGGCGTCGTGATCGGCGAAACGGCCGTCATCGGTCGGCATGTGCGCTTGTACCAGGCCGTGACGCTGAGCGCGAAACGCTTCCCGAAAGACGCGGACGGCGCTCTGATCAAAGGCAATGAACGCCATCCGATCGTCGAGGATGATGTCGTGATCTACGCCGGCGCCACGATTCTGGGCCGCGTGGTTATCGGCCAGGGCTCGACCATAGGCGGCAATGTCTGGCTCACGCACAGCGTACCGCCCGGCAGCATCATCACTCAGCCCCAGGTACGTAGCGAAGCGCTATCCGCCGGGGCTGCGAATCAACAGGAAGGAGTCTATAACCGTCATTAAAACAACCCGGTACAACCTATCAACATAACAATTAATCATCAGAACAAAAATCAGGAAAAGCAATATGTCAGATATACATGAAGCCTATACCGCACTGAGCGACGTCGCCGCGCGTACCCTGGCCAATGCGACCAAAACCGTCCCCATGATGTCCACCATCACGCCGCGGTGGCTGGTTCACCTGCTGCACTGGGTGCCGGTCGAGGCGGGTATTTACCGCGTCAACAAGGTGAAAAACGAAACCGGCGTCGCGGTGGATTGTTCCAATCTTGACGAGCGGGAACTGCCGCAGACCTTCGTCGACTATGAAGCCTGGGGGCGCGAGTACCGTCTGGGCGCGGTCAATACCGTGCTGGACATCCACACCCGCGTATCGGACTTGTACAGCAGCCCGCACAACCAGATTCAGGAACAGTTGCGCCTGACCATCGAAACGATCAAGGAGCGCCAGGAAAGCGAGCTGATCAACAATGCCGAATACGGATTGCTCAACAACGTGGCGCCATCGCAGAAAGTGCAGCCGCGCGTCGGCGCGCCCACGCCCGACGACATGGACGAGCTGATCACCAAGGTCTGGAAACAGCCCGGCTTTTTCCTGGCCCATCCGCTCGCCATCGCCGCCTTCGGCCGCGAATGCACGCGCCGCGGCGTGCCGCCGGCTACCGTAACGCTGTTCGGCTCGCCGTTCCTGACCTGGCGCGGCATCCCGATCATCCCGTCCGACAAGCTCAAGATCGTCGACGGCAAAACCAATATCCTGCTGATGCGCACCGGCGAAAGCCGCCAGGGCGTGGTCGGGCTTTACCAGCCGAACCTGACCGGCGAGCAGAGCATGGGCTTGTCGGTGCGCTTCATGGGCATCAACCACAAGGCCATCTCGTCCTATCTGATCTCGCTTTACTGCACGCTGGCCGTGCTGACCGACGACGCCCTGGCGGTACTCGAGAACGTCGAAGTGGGCAAATACTATGATTACAGCTATGACTACAAGTGATCTTGACAACCGGCGCGCCAGCCCTTCGGCGTCGCCGGCGCTTTCGGCCGAGCAGCTGGCGCTTATGGCGAATCAACTGTTTTCAGCCTTGCCCGGCGGCAACGACGTGGCTGCCGTGACGGCACAGCAGGCGGCGGAGCATCCGAGAGCGCTGAACTGCGCAACGTGGCTGGCCGGCCTGCCCGGCTCGGTCGAAGTGGCGCCGACCGTGCCCGATGCGCCCGGCGAAGACGAGATGCTTAAAGCGCTGGCCCGACAGATGAAGACGCCGGACCATGCGCCTTTGAACGGCATGTCCGGGTCATCGTTTTATTTCCTCGATGAAATCAGGCCTTTTGGCCTTCACCCGGAACTGGCAAGTCCAGGCAGCGCGCATCCGCCGTTCGACGTCCATGCCGTGCGCCGCGACTTCCCGATTCTGCGGGAGCGCGTCAACGGGAGGCCGCTGATCTGGCTGGACAATGCCGCGACGACCCAGAAGCCGCAGTGCGTGATCGACCGCATTGCGCACTTCTACCAGCATGAGAACTCCAACATCCACCGCGCCGCGCACGAACTGGCGGCGCGCGCCACCGACGCCTACGAGGCGGCGCGCGATACCGTCGCCCGCTTCCTGCATGCGCCGTCCAGCGACGGGATCGTGTTCGTGCGCGGCGCCACCGAAGGCATCAATCTGGTCGCCAAGTCCTGGGGACGTCAGCACATCGGCAGGGATGACGAGATTATCATTACCTGGCTGGAGCATCACGCCAACATCGTGCCGTGGCAGCAGTTGTGCGCCGAGACCGGGGCGCGGCTGCGCGTCGCGCCTGTCGACGATGACGGTCAGGTGCTGCTGGACGAGTATGAGAAACTGTTCAGTTCGCGCACGCGGCTGGTCGCCTTCACGCAGGTGTCCAATGCGCTCGGCACCGTCACGCCGGCCCGGCAGATGGTCGAAATCGCGCATCGCCACGGCGCGCGCGTGCTGGTGGACGGCGCGCAGGCCGTGTCGCACATGCGCGTGGACGTGCAGGTGCTGGATTGCGACTGGTACGTGTTCTCGGGCCACAAGATCTTCGGCCCGACCGGCATCGGCGCCGTGTACGGCAAGCGGGACGTGCTCAACGGCACGGCGCCCTGGCAAGGCGGCGGCAATATGATCAAGGATGTCACCTTCGAGCATACGCAGTACCATCAGGCGCCCACGCGCTTCGAGGCCGGCACGGGCAATATCGCCGATGCGGTAGGGCTGGGGGCCGCGCTGGAATATATGGAAAAGCTGGGCATGGAAAACGTCGGCCGCTACGAGCATGAACTGCTGGTTTACGCCACGCGCGGCCTCAAGACCATTCCGGGCCTGCGCCTTATCGGAACGGCGGCCGACAAGGCCAGCGTGCTGTCTTTCGTGCTCGAAGGGGTTACTACGGAAGAGGTCGGTTCGGCGCTGAACAAGGCGGGCATCGCCGTGCGCTCCGGCCATCACTGCGCGCAGCCCATACTGCGCCGCTTCGGCGTCGAAGGCAGTGTGCGCCCTTCACTGGCGTTCTACAACACGTTTCAGGAGATTGACGTGCTGGTCGAAGCCGTGCGGAGCATTCAAAGCAGGAGTACAAATCTGAAGTATTGACGGGGTAGACGCTTCAGCCGTGGCTGCCGCGGCTGAAGCGCTTTCCGGAAGATAAATCTGGATTTCTTGCTGAAGCGGCCTTATTGCAAGGCGCTGTTTCTGATTGATCAGATACCGGAGCCGCTAGGCCCTGGATTCCGCAAGCTTCATTCAGGCTACTTGCTGGCGAGTCATCAATTATGCTTTTCTTTCTGTCACTAGCCATTTTTAGTCTGAAGTAAGTTTGCCATTTCAATTTCCTTCCTTGAAACATATACGTTTAATTGTAACGTAAAGCTAATCAGCGCGCTTTTCAGCGTCCGCTTGAATTTCTTGTTAAATGCCTTGCCGAATTATGTATTTTGTAAACAACAAATACATAGACCAATACTATTGATAACTCTATTGCCAAAAATGATGGAAACCAATAATCGAGGTATTCTTCATGGTTTTTGGGATTAAATAAGTTAAATATAAGCGGCTCTAAGTACTTTGCCGATAGAAACCAACCCAAAAAAAGTGACACAAGGAGAACAATGGTAGCGGCCATATATTTCACAGCAACCTCCAAAACCATATCTGCTTTGATCTGCTATATGATCCGCCAGTATTAAATGTTGCTGAAATCAAAAACCATGTTCTCCAGTCTGTTAGTCTACTTCCATTCCAAAGATCTATATGATCTCCGCTTCGATTCCTGAAGCTCTCCCCATTTCTAGTCCAAAAGTCTTTGAAGAAAACAATCCCTTGTTTCCCCGCCAAATCCTTTTGAAAAGTACTTGGATCAATATCGATCTTTTTCTGAATGCCAGGTATGAAGCCTCTAATTAGCCCGTTCGCCAGTTCCTCGGCTGCCAATATGTGACCTTCTGCGGTTTCATGTTGCCAACAATGGCGCCCCTTCGGGACCAAATTTGTAGTTATTACTCCATTTTTGGCTAAGGCGGCACCCAACCTAATAGCACATTGATCTTCAAAGTTCTTTTTTCCATTTGTTTTACAAGGAGCCTTATCTCCTTGAATTGTCGGGTAACTGTCCCAAAGACTTTGAAACTTAATCATTCAGATTCCTCCGTATTAAAATTACCGGACCAGGTAAGACCCATTCGGAAACTATAGTCCAGGCAACTTAAAATAGCTACGTTGCGTGGATTAACATTTCATTCTCTCCAGCGTTTCAGAGCCTGATCTTTCAGAATCATATCAATCGAAATTTGTTTCTGAATTTGCCTTGTCCGATGCTTTGATGGCCAAACATGAGGGCGGTTAACGGTTTATCCTCCGCATGTCTTCATTGCGCCTCGACATGTTGGGCAACGATAAAGCAGTTGCCCGATTTACGGAGCCGATCCGGAAATGCCAGCATAAATTGTCAGGAGGTTTTCCACCGATTCATCATTCCATAAAGCGGATCTTGCCCTTGTCTAAAAATGCAGGGTTTTCAGAAAGTTATTGTTTACGGAATCCCTTGTATATAAACTCAGCCGGCCTGAAAAAGATTTGTCAGGCGATACTATTTCATTTCATAAGGGAAATAAGAAAAATGAAGAAATCCATACAACTCATATCCTTAATCGTTTTGCTATTTTCAGCCAATACGTCCTTTGCGGCGGCCGTGATATTCAGTTTCCAAAGCTCAGAGCAGAGCTGGGTTGGCCAAGGCGAATCAGTTACAGTGACACCCGACGATGGGTATGTATTTATTCCGACGCAGTCTGGTAATTCGCTACACTTTGGAATCTTGGGGCCAGACTGGGACTTTTTACATGATCCAATCAATTTTTGGGGGTTAACTCTAGCCGCACCTTTCGGTCAAGTGCTAGAGGTAGGGCTTTACGATAATGCGACACATTATTCATTTCAGGATGCCGCGCAACCAGGTCTTATTTTCTCTGGAAATTATAGAGACCCTGATCAACTCTCTGGGTTTTTTGAAATACTGGAAATATCATTTAATGGTGTCGGCGAAGTCGATTCGCTCGCTGTCGATTTCACCCAATACGACGAAAACAATCCTGACTGGTGGAATAAAGGACAATTGAGGTTTAACTCCGATGTTCCGCTTTCACCTGTGCCGCTGCCGGCTTCCATATGGCTGTTTTTCACAGGTTTAGCGTTTCTGTTCAGGCTAAAGGCAAGAACCTAAACTTAGGCCCAACATTTCCGGCAATGCGCGAGGGGCGCCGTAAAAAGACCGCCGCCCCTCGGCTTGAATGCTATCGCCATCCCAAAGACATGCTTGCCGGCTTAACGTCCCTAAGTGCGGATCCCTGTAGTCGCGATGAATACCCTAAAAAGGCATAAAGGCATCGTCCCCACGCATTCACCAAGCGGCCAGATCCTCTTCCAATTCCCTGGCCAAGGTGGCGACAACGGTTCTTAAGGAGCCGGTTTCCTGAAAAAGCCGTCGCTGGCGAAGATAGCTGGGCTTGTCGGCAAGATGGTTTTCCAGATGCCGCAAGTAATCCGTGGTTCCCAGCTCAAGAGCGGTGGGCGTCAGCTTTTCGAAGGTTTCCTGGATGACTGCCTTGATAGGAGAGCTATGGCCCTGGTCATCGAAGATATACTCAGCTTCCAGTCCCCAGCAGGACGCATTGAAATGGTTCATTTTGTCCATCCACCACTGATGCGGGAGAAGATGGCCGCCTGTGTTCTGTTCGCGGCAACGCAGGAGATAGACGATCAGGGTGTAGGTCAGCGCCGCCATGATGATGTTCTCCCGGACGGTGGGCAGCGCATCCATCACCCTGACTTCAAGGGTGCCGAAGTCGGGGGAAGGGCGCAAATCCCAGTGGAGATCGCGGCAGATGGCGCTCAATCCGGCCGTGCGGGTGTTTTTGAGGAATTCGGCAAAGTCGCTCCAGGCGCTGAAGCTTGGCGGCACGCCGTAATCTCTCATCATCGCCAGAAATCGCTGGCGGAAGGAGGCGCAGTCGGTATCCTCTCCCTCCCAAAAGGGTGAACTGGCCGACAGCGCCAGCAAAATGGGCAGATAGGGCTTGAGCAAGGTCATGACGGCAAGCGCCGCGTCGCCGGAAGGCATCCCGACATGGACATGCAGGGCGAAGGTTTTCATCCGGCGCGACAGATACGCCAGCCTTTCCTCGATGGCGAGATAGCGCGGCCGCGGGGTGATGCCGACCGGACGCCGGCAGAAAGGATGAGCGCCGGCCGTGCAAAGGGCCATGCCTGAGGATTCGCAGCGTTCCTTCAACGTCTTGACCAGCGAGCGTACATCCGCTTCCAGTTCCCGGATGTTCCTGCATACCTTCGAGTTGATCTCAACGGAACACTGGGTCAGTTCCGGCTTGATGGCCGGCGTTTCGGGATGGTTGTCCAGCACGGCCGATATGCCATCGGTCAAGTCCAGCGTGACGGGATCCAGCAGTTGAAACTCGATCTCGATGCCTAGCGTGGTTTCGGGGCACGGCTTGAATTCCATGGACGGATGAGCCTCGTGCTCAGGCTTCTTGGGCATAGGTTCTGATGGCTTCCCTTGCGACTTCGTCGAAGAAGGCGGCTCCGACTTTCAAGGCCTCTTCATCAAAATCGAAGGCCGGGCTGTGCAGGGGTATGTTCTCCCAGCCTTCGCGCCGGGCGCCGAACCGGACGTAACAGCCCGGAATCCGCTCGAGATAATAGGCGAAATCCTCCGCGCCCATGCTGGGGTAATCGATGGGAGCCAGCCCCTGCTGCCCGACTACCCTGAGCGCCGCGAGCCTGGCGATCTCCGCCTCCTGTTTGCTATTGACCACGGGCGGGTAACCTTCCGTAACCTTCACGTTGACGACCGCATTGTGCAGGGCTCCGGTCGCTTTCGCCATGCGGTTGAGGCCCTCGATGATGTGATTTCTCACGGCGCGGTTGGTGGTTCGGATCGTTCCCTGCAGGACGGCATGTTCCGCGATCACGTTAGGCGCCGTACCGGCCTGTACCTGGCCGATGGTCACCACCGACGAATGGACCGGGTTGGTTTCCCGCGACACCAGGGTCTGCACCGCCATGATCAGCAAGCCGGCGACGACCACGGCATCGACCGCCTCATGGGGCCTTGCGCCGTGTCCTCCGCGCCCCTGGATGCGGATGGTGAACTTGTCGGACTGGGCGGTAATCATGCCGGAAGCGACCATGATCTCCCCCACCTTGAACTGGCGCATCACATGACCGCCGAAGATCGCCCTCACGCGGTCGAGGGCGCCGGACTGGATCATCACTCTGGCGCCGGCGCCCCGTTCCTCGGCGGGCTGGAAAATCAGCGTCACATGGCCCGGCGGCGGGTTTTCCCTGAGCAGGGCCGCCGCCCCCAGGAGCATGGCCATGTGGCCGTCGTGGCCGCAGGCATGCATTTTGCCCGGATTGACCGAGGCAAAAGGCAGGCCGGTCATCTCGTCGCCGGGAAGCCCGTCCATGTCGGCCCGCAGCGCGATCGCCGGGCCATCATCCCGGCCGGTGATCTTGCCGACAATGCCGCCGCCCACGCCGCCGTATTCGAAAGGAATGTCCAGCCGCCGCAGTTCCTCCATGATGACCAAAGCGGTTTTCTCTTCCTCGAACGCCAGTTCCGGATAGCGGTGGAAGGTCCTGCGCAGTTCCACCATTCGGGGAAATATGCACTCAATCGATGCCTGCCGGCTCATAATCCTCCCACTGCTTTGCTGTTCGAAAATGAAGCTCTCGTTACATTTGATCCGATTTGCCGGGTAAGATTCCTGGTTTTTAGCATAAGCTGTCTGCTTGCGCGGGACAGGATGCGCATTCCATCTCTGACGTTTAAATGTCATACAATGCAGGTTGCGGCCGGAGTGAATGCCCTGGCCGGCTTGCAGAATATGTCCATAGGATGCATCGGGGGCACGAGGCGCGCCGATGGCGAATGATGCGCCCCACTTTGCCCGGCCTGTCCTATGGCGCTGAATGCGCGAACTATAAAAACCCACAGCAGGAGCACATGACATGGCCAAAAACAGTTACCAGAAGCCGTCGCCGGAAACCCAGGCGGAAGCGATGAAAGTCGCCAGGGCAACGCAGCGCCCCGGGCAAACCAAGGAACAGACCAAGCTGATCGCCCAGGGCATTGAAAAAGGCATCGCCCTGTATAAGAAGCAGCAGAAGGAAAAGGCGAGGGAGTTGAGCCGGAAGCTCAAGAAAGCCTCAAGCCAGCAGCAGGCCACCGCCGAACTGGACGATCAGGAAATCGTGGAGCGGATCGTTTACCGCCAGCATTGGCTGCCCTGGCTGCTGCTGGTTTTGAGCTGGATAAGCGGGGGCGTTTATTTCTTCGTTTCCCAGGGCCGGTGAGCATCCATTGCGTTCAGCGCCAATGGCTGGCGCCGGTCCGGCCCGGCTGGCGGCAGCCGGGACTTTCCATGCGGGCTTCGGTTCGCGCCGGTCGATCCCGGCGCGCCGCTTGCCGTGGTGCGATTGAATCCGGGGAAAATGAGCCGGCCGGCATCAATTCAACCCGGCCGTTGCAACGGCTGGGCGCTGGACATCAGTCAGCCGTTTTTTTTGTAAAATTTAGCGGTGTAGCAAGACATCAGCGCGCCCCTCACCATTGCAATATCGTTTTGCCGGTAGAGTTTACTGTCCTTATCGTTCATGGTGGACATAAGGTTTTTGGTTTCATCGGAAATATTGCTATTGCTGAAAACCGAATCGGCCACACAATTACAGTAAGAGTTGGCCTGTTCCGCGGGGCGCGTGGCACTTTCCTGTTTTATACAGCTATTGATGAAAGCCGACTTGACCTGGTATGCCTCGCCTTTCTCGCTACTGCATGCCGACAAGCCGATGCATAAATACGCTATAAACACTAAAATTTTCTTATTCTTCTTATTCATTTCGTTCCTTATTGTCGTATGAAGTCTTGCATTCACTTAATTAAACATGATGAGCGAGTATAAGATAACTATCCGCAAGCATAGAAAAATTTTAGCGTAATCCACTGCCAAGACAAACCCATTTCCTATTGCATGGGATCGCGTAAGAGATTCGGCGGATGCCGGCATCTTGCCGCCGCGAAAAATGGTCTGTCGGTCTCCGTGGGAGCGATGCCTACATCGCGACTAAAGACCGCCGCAAGTCGCGATGTAGGCATCGCTCCCACATTCGCTGCTCGGATTTAACACAAGGCCATGATTGATTGTCCCGATGGAAAGGGCAGAATGCGGAGAATTAAAATGCGGCATTTAATCTCATCATGCCTGCCCTTTCGGCAACCACGCCTGGCGTCATCCTGGGCGCCGGATATGCCCGGCAGGAAAAAGCGCCAGACTCAACCGGTATTTCACCTAGACAAGGCTTTGCTTGTTCTAGTTATTGAGTTGATGCGTTTAATTGAACCGCCTCATTAGAGTCCGGCATCAGCCCCTGCAGGCACATAGCCGGGAAGCAGAATTTCACGCACGGCCTGGCCTTCCTGGCCCATTTCGCGGACGATCAAGGCGTTGTTAAGTGACGTCGGGGTAGCCGATGTGCAGCCGCTCTTGACATAAAACCATGATGAATCACGCATGGAGGAGCCGTCCGGATCGTTGTAGTTCACGTCCGACGTAAAATCCACCCAGTTGGTGCTGATAGGCGCCACTGAAGTGAGCGGCTGGGCTGCATCGCCTGGTTGATGAACCACCGAGGTTTTGGTAAGCCCGGCCCGGAACAGCACTTCATCGGACTGCGCTGGACCGCGGGTCACGAAATTGTAGGCAATGGAGACCGGCCCCCGGTTTCTAAAGCCTGCGCGCGCAATGTCGTTGACTTCAAAATACTGCGTGCCCGCCGTGTTGGGGTCGGAATCGACATTGTTCAGCCGGATTTTGGCGCCGTAAACGCAGCTTGTACCGGCTGAGTTACGCCAGACTTTGTCGGTCAGCGTGCCGATCGTGGTGCCGCTGGCGACGATATTGCGCACGGTACTCGCCACTTCGCTGTAACCGGTCAAAGGCGGATTGTTGCTGACCACGGCGCAGGTGTTGTTGGCGCCTCCGTTTGGCGAAAAGGTCGGCGGGATGGATTCCTCCGATCCGAAGTCGCCGGTTATATTGCAGAGCGTGTAGGCTGATGTGCCGCCGGTTACCGAAAAGCCCGTCGCCGGCAACGTGACAAACCCGGTTGCCATTGCAGAGGTGGAGGCGATGGTCAAAGCGCCGAGCATGGCGCTAAGAAGCGATGTTTTTTTCATGAATTTTCCTAACATTGTCATTAAAATAACCGTCTGTCCCCGATGTTCGAACGTCCTGGGGACAGACATCAAAATTTCATCCATGAAACACGGGCAATGGCGTTAAAAGCCATGTCCGATGCAGGTCGTAACCTGTGTCCCATCCACACTTACGCCATCGGGGCAGATGGCGTAAGTGAAATCGGTTTCGCTATCGATGATGGCGCGATTGGTGTTTCGGGCGGCCGTCAGGTTGGCGCCACGCAAATCGGCGCCTGAAAGGTCGGTTCCCGCCAGTTCGGTGCCGGCCAGATTCGCTTGCCGCAGATTGGCTCGGGAGAAGTCGGCATCAGCCAGATTCGCATCGGTCAGATCGGCTTCGCTCAGCGCGGCATCTGCCAATGCGCCGGCTGACAGATTGGCAAAAGCCAGATTGGCTTTGCTCAGGCCGCCGCCTTCAAGGCGGGCTTCAGCCAGTTCCGCTCCGGTCAGGGTCGCGCTGGTCAAATCGGCTCCCGTCAGGTTCGCGCCCGTCATTCTGGCGCCATAGAGGCTGGCTTCGGAAAAATTGGCATGGCTCAGGTTGGCCGATTCGGCGATCAGCGGATTGTTGCCGTCGGATTGCAGCTTCGACAGGTTGGCGTGATCGAGCCGGGTATCCGGGCCGATCACCAGCGAGCCGATCACGACGGCGCCTTTTAAATTGGCGCTGCTGAGATCGGCGCTGCCCAGTTCGCCGCCAAGCCGTGCCTTGTTCAGCACGGCGCCATGCAGGTTTCTATCCTTCAGGCTGACTGCCTCGGTGAAGTCGCATTTGGTCAGGTCGGCGCCCTGTTCCGGCGACAGGCAGGCTTGCGGATCGCTTTCCTTGAATTTTTTCACCATGCGCCAGAATGCCGGACTGGCGGAAGGCGGCTGGTTTTGATTGTCATCCTCCAGACTTAGATAAGCCGCTTCTTCATAGTTGACCCGGTCATTGCGGGCGTAAACGAGGGTTTCGCCCCAGTCGCCGCGGAATACGCCAGGCAGCGTTCGGGAACCGGGCCGGGCCGGTTCGGCGGCTTCGATATCCAGAGGTTCAAATTCGGGCATTCCGACGGATTCAGCGCTTGCAGACTGAAACGCCGTGGGCTGAAACCCGGCGGCAAGCTTTGGCGCCGGTGTTTTTTTGAGGCGTGCGGCGGTTTTTTCTCCTTGATCGACAAGCGGCATGGATCTGTCGCCACCTGTAAAATCCATCCCGGCACCGATAGCGGTCATGCTTATCAGTATGACTATGGGAAAAAACGACTTCTGGGTTTTCATGGGCTGTCTCGACTGATCCTGTCTGGTGTTGGAGTTCCCATTAAGCGCGAGGGCTAAAGGGTGCGGAAATCTTACAGACTGCCGGTCTAAGCGTACATGGGAAAAATTCCTTAAAAAGACCTTAAGCATCCCTGGAATATGAGCCCGTGCTCCTGCCGCCTGAATAGCCTATATGGACCGGGTGCCGTGGGCGGCTGCCAAGGGAAGCCCATCGTTGTGATGGATGCCGGGCGCGCATGAAAAAGGGTAGGCCGCAGGTTCCGGGCCTGCATGGCAAAACCACGCGGAATTGAAGCCGGATATCAGACTGCCCGATATCCGGCTTCATGACTGGAAAAGATTATTGGGGAATGGATTTGCGCATATGCACCATGGCTTCTTCCGCATGCTTGGTCGCTATGTCGGCATGGTTTTTCTTGGCGTGGTCTATGGATTGCTTTAAGTGATCAATGGCCTCGGTCATGTGCTTATGCGCTTCGGCATGTTCTTTTTCCGCGGCCTCGGCATGCTTCAAGCCTTCTTCCGCATGCTTGAGCAGCTGATCGGCGTGACCGTCCTGCCCGTGAGCCGTGGCCATGCCCGAATGTTCCAGTGCCTGCGCCGTATGATGCTCGGCGGCATTGGATTGGGCGCTGAGACAAAGCGCGAAAGCGCCAATTAAAACGGTAGCGTATTTCATAATAGTCTCTCCTGGGTCATCATTGAATATTCAAATAAGCCGCAAGCCCCGCCTGTCCAGTGAAGAAATGGTTCGAAAGGCGGCATCGCAACAAAAAAAGCCGGTGGAAAAGGCATGATCCAATCTTGTTCGAACAAGCCAGCAAGGCGGTGAGAATGACTGCTAGCTTGTGCGGTTCAGCCAGGCCTTGACGCCATCCAGCCGCTGGCTGTTCAGGATTAAGGCGGATATGTGAACGTCCTGTATCAGATCAGGAATGACTGATCCGCTCCCTGTGCGACATCGCAAAATTACAATATCTTGAATTAAACGCAATACGCACGAATGCCTAATTCCGGTCTGTAAGGATTGGGTTCAAGAATGACATCCCGATGCCGCTTCCACGAGCCGGATTTAAAGCAAGGCAAGTATTGATCCTACATTCCGCAGCCAATTCAGCCACTATCGGAATAATATTTAACATAGCAATCGCCTAATAATTTCAGTAGTTTGCGATGCGGCTCATTCATATTAAGCAGCACTGTCTGTGCCCCGCGAATGGTCAGGATATGGATGCCCATAAAATACTGGAAGACCCAGCGGGCGGTGGGGTTGGCAACCGGGCGGCCTGATTGATTCGGGAAGGTTTCGTCGGCTTTGACGAGGGCGGTACGAATCCGGTGTTCCAACGCCGCATAGACCAGTAAACACAGCGTCATGATCGCGGCTAAGCTCATGATCCGGGATACCGATTTTAAAAAGAGGGTCGAGGCCAGAAATTGCGGATCTTTGAGAAAGCGAAAGCCGCGCTCTACTTTTTGTTGGTCCTTGTAAGTGCTCAGCAGTTCTTCGGCCGGGAGTCGGGACGCATCGGTTTCATTGGTGGCCAGAATAAAGCAGCTTTTCCGTTGCAGTCGCTCCTGATAAACGGAAATGTTTGAGGCGATGGCGCCTTCAATACGAACGATCGTGTAATCAGCGGCCTGGTCCGGCTTGGGGCGTCCGCGCCGCCGGTAACGGGCTTCATGGATCAACTGATAGTCCGCCAAGGTCGTGAGTTTCAGTTGTTTCTTGAAGCGCTGCACGGCCGTTTCGGCATCGGCTTGGCAAGCAAATTCCTGACGACACAAGGCTTCAAACGCTTTTAATTCTTGCTGACTTTGTTTGGCGAAGGCGCTGTTGACCGTCTTCAAGGCCCGCTGCCGAGCCGCCGGCGAATAGATCAGCAGCCAACGTTGTCGGGTATCGGCATAGGTGGTGCACAGTTCGATGTGCTGCTGCTCGTCCGGTTGCGCTGCAAACAGGGGAGCCGTCAAGGCGATGGTCTCCTTGGCCAGCGTCAGCGTTTCCGGAACTCGCGTGATCCAGGTATAGCCGTTCATCTGAGCCAGGCTTTCGGCGGTATACAAGGCGCTATCGGCGACAATCGCTCGCAGGCCGACGTCCTGTCGCAGTTGGGCCATGTGTTGCTCAAGCGTCTGTTTAAAGCCGGTTTTATCGGTATTATTGCCGCTTAGCGCTTCCATCAGCAACGGAGTCCCCGCTTGTCTTTCAACCAGCAATTGCAAAACCACCTGATTCAGATCCGGTCGATGATCACGGCTATAGCCTGGGGTAATGTGAATCAATTGACTGTCTTCCTCAGGCGGCAACTGGCTGTTATAGATACCGTCGGCATGGAAACTGGTCGAATCCAGATGACCGGTTCGGCATGACAAACCCAGCTTTTGCACACTGTGAACCGCCAGTTGGCTGTAAAAAGAATTGCAACCATACGCATGGATGGCATCCAGCGTCCGGCCCAGCAGATCATCATTCAATTGCGCGGCGGTTATGCCCTCGCCAATCAGGTGTTCAACCGGTTTGTCCCGGAAGAAATGCGGCGTCAGGTACAACACCCGCTGGGTAAAGCCCAGGCCATTTAAAATCATGGCTTTAACCGCCTGGCCATAGGATACGATCTGCTGCTCTTTTTTCGGCAGCAGGGCATCAATCCGTTCAACCAAACCCAGTTCATCAATCATTCCCGAAACCAGACCGAGATGATGAATAACTCTGCTGTAATAGGCCTCTTGCTGGGGCGCGGCCATAGGGCCGGTTTCGATAGGAATTGCCAGATTAAAACTCCTGAGAATCAAAGAAAATGAACAAGCCAATTGGCAACGATACTGAAATAATTCTGATTAGGTCAAATTTTGCTGCGGAATGCAGGATTGATTGTGAAAGCCTCGGGAAATTCAAATCCGATGAGTTATTGAGGTCCGATTGATTCGCGTATATGCATCATTGCCTCTTCGGAGTGCTGCGCGGCTATGTCGGCATGGTGTTTCTTGGCGTGATGAATGGCTTTTTTCAAGTGCTGAACCGCTTCAGCCATGTGCGCGTGAGCTTCGGAGTGTGCTTTCTCCGCTGCGCGGGCATGAGTTAAACCTTTCTCCGCGTGCTCGAGCAACTGTTCGGTGCGGCCATCGCGCCCATGAGCCGCAGCCATGCCTGAGTGTTCCAGAGCCTGCGCCGTATGATACTCGGCGGCATCGGATTGGGCGCCGGGGCCAAGCGCAAAAACGCCTATTAAGACAGGAGCGTATTTCAGTTTCATAACAGTATCTCCTTAATCATCATTCAGCACTCAAATACCGCGAGGCAATATCAAAACGAAGAAAGCGTGACAGAAAGATACAATTTATATTGTCGGAATAAGCCGGTAGACGGCATGAAAAATCCATGACCGGCGCGATTCATAAGTCAGTTTTGACACTTCCTCGACCACTGGTTGTTCAGAACTGGCGTGAAGATGTACGCGCTGCAGGGTCGCGAAGCATTTGCCAGCTCCCCTGGCGGTTCAAGATGACTCTGTTGAGCCAAACGCGCAATACGTACGGATACTATGATAAATCGACGCTACAGGATGGCCTGCCGAAGAAAACCCGCCATCCGTGCTTGACAGGCTTCACTGCGGCTGGCACATCCCATAGCGCCATGGACATCGTAAAAAGCGGCAGACAATGTCCAGCCCGCTTAAAGGCGGTCACTTTTGACCACGCGAGTTATCTTGGTCTTTTTCCTTCATCTATATCGACTTGAGTCCTTCTTAATTTATCCCTGACGACTTCCTCGCGTTCTCCGATTTCCTTATCGATCTCGACTTCCTCCACGACGCGGGCCTCTTTATTCACTACCGGCACTTCGGAGTGCTCGACAATTTCTACTTCACCTTCCTTAAAGCCTCTCAGATCCGCTTCGGAGGCGGGCCGGTCCACGGCATGTCTTTCAATATGCACATGCTCCTCGCGAAGCCGCAGGTGTTCCTCGACCGGCTGCTCGATTATTTTGCTGCGCAGCTTGACCCGGCCGGTCTCAACTTCTTTTTTCCCAACGTTTAACTGTTCTTCAATAATCGGGATGGCATTTTCCCCTCTGACCTCGGCGGCGGGCTTGGCCTTTTCGGTGACCCCGGCTTGCCCGGAAACGCCGGCCCGCCCAGAGACTCCGGTCTTGTATCCGCAGGCCTGAGCCTGCTCGTCCATATCCAAGGCGCCTGCCTCATCGAGAATGTTTGCCGCCCGCTCTGCCTGATTCGGCGAGTCGGCATGAACAGTCACTATGGCGCCGCTCTGGCGCGCTACTTCGGCATAGGATCTTGCCTCCTCTTTGCCAAACAACGAAGTGAAAAAATTACTGAGCTTTTTATCGTTCTGCTCGGATTTTTGCATGGAGATGTCAATGTCCGCCCGTGAAAAACCATGAACTAAAAGCTGCTGCACGGCGTTTTGGGCATCGGAAGGATCATCGAATATACCTACTATTGTCTGAGTCATAATCTTTACCTACTAAAGCTGATTTACTGATTGAAAATAATGATTGTCAGCATCCACTTTGCTCGGCGCCATAGTAATCAGAACGGTTGATGTCGACGCGTTCAACGCTCACCGTTTCCTCTCTCAAACTCACTGTTCGGGTTTCCTGCCTTTGCTTCTGGCGTTTGATTACATGTAATTCCTCCACTAACATCAGGCGCTTTTCAACCACCGCCACTTCCTTGATTACCGGAATTACCATCGTTTCACCCTCGTATCTGACCGAGGGCGGCGGTGAATCAACAAACCTGTTGATGGCTACCCTTTCCACCTGTATCTCCTCATAAACCACGGGCACGGTTACCGTTTCTTCGCGCGCTGTCACCCGCTTTGAAATCCGCACTTTTCCGGTTGCCACCGCTTCTTTGTCAACGCTAAGCCGTTCTTCAACAACAGGCATGACATCCAGGCGCTCCACGCGCCGCGCTGCAGACCGGTCTTCTTCTGGCTGATGCGGCGCTTGCCGGGAGTCATCTTTCTGGCTCATGACTTTTCAACAAACCGTAAAAATCGGTGCCTGAAAATGCCCGTTTCCCTTCGACCCATCGAAGGAAAAACACAGCTTGCGCCGGAATCTGTCCGGCCTGCATTGAACCGTTTTCTGAGTCATGTCGTCTCCCCAAATGTTTGAATTGAAAGATACAGAGGCCATTCCGGAGAATAGCCGTAGGGCATTTTCCTTGGTAAAAAGGCATAGATTACAGCAAGGAGGACGAAATTTATGTACGCCATCGCACGGAAGCATGGAATTAATTTTTGTTGGCTATCGTGTTCGGCATCGATTTGCGCCGAAGCTTGGGCACAAGCCATGCCGATGCCCGTAGGCCGGCAAAGCAGCCCGTCATTCGCGATTGATGGGCTGCAACGCGTTCCATGCCGTGGCGCCGGCCTGCTTTAAATAATTGCGCGCCTCCTGGATTTCCGGCAGACCTTCGTCGGCTTGCCGCCATTGATGCAGGAATCTGGCATAGGCGCTCATGGCGCTCTCGTGGTTTCCCTGCCGGGCGGCGGCCCGCGCGCTGCCCACTAAGGAAAGCGCCCTGCTTGTCTGCCGGAGCAGCGCCGCCTCAAACTGCTTTTCAGCGTCCGCCGGACGGTCCGCCCGCAAGAGCATTTCGCCGAGCAATTCATGCGCGGGCTTGATCAGTGGAGGCGGCCCCGGCAGGGACGGCAACGAAGCCTCCAGGGCGCTGGCTTTCTGCATGCCCATGATCGCCTCGTCCAGTCGGCCTTCCGAGGCGCTCGCCACGGCCGCGATCTCCAGCTTCTGGATCGCCAGCATTTTCGGCAAAGGCAAGCCGATGCCGGGCAGATCATCCGTACTGGCCCGCTGCTTCATGGCCTGTAGCGCATCGATGCTCTTTCGGGCATCCGGCGAGTTCTCCCGCGCAGCCGCCATGCCCTGCGTGAATGTCCAGAGCGACTGCACATACTGGGCCAGTCCCTGGTACGGGCCGGGGCTGCTCCCGACGGCCGCAATGAAATCTCCGGCTTTTTCCCGTAATGGAGCGATCAACTTTGCCGCCAGATCCCAGCGCCCGGTCTCCATCACGAAGGCGGCGGCCATGCCGGAGGCGATAAAAGCGCCGTAACCCAGGGAATAACCGTCATCGTCAGGAAATTTCGCGAGACTTTGCCGCATCAGCGCAAGCAATGCTTCCGCCTCACGGTAGCGGCCCTGCTGTAAATAAACATAGAACAGCCAGTAAAGGTTGTGGTAATCGCGCTCTATGACGGGGCTGTTCTTCTGCTGTTCCCATAGCGCTTCCTGTGTCGAGGCGGCTTCCGGCCACATGCCCAATTGCAGGAAGATGTGGGACGGCATGTGCAGGGCATGGGGCGCCTCGGGGGCGATTTCGGCATAACGGCGCGCGGCCGGAAGGGCCAGGATGGCATGGTCGGGATCATCAAAGGCATGCAGGATATAATGCGTGGCGCCGGGATGGTCAGGGGCTTTCCGGGCCGCCTCCAGCGCGACGGCGCCCGCTTGGATCCGGGTTCGCAAACCGGCGGGGTCGTCCGACCGGACGCTTCCCAGCAGGGCCAGCGCATAAAAGGAGGCGGCTTCCAGGTCATCCGGGTATTCCCGGTAGACCTTTTCCATGGCGGCGGCATAGGCCTTGTCGCCCCTGCCATACAATGCCCTCACCGCGTATAGATACGCCCGCTCCCTTGGCGTCAGCCTCGGGGACTCCTTGATGTTTGCGAGCGTCCTGCGCGCGGCTTCGGCGTCCTGTTTTCCCCAGAGCGTCTGATTGTGCGCCATCGCCTCGCCCCAATAGCCCATCATGAAATCCTGCTCGATTTCCGTGGCCTTGCGGAATTCGCCGAGCGCCAGACTATACGAAAAGGAATGAAGGGCGGTGACTCCGCGCAGGAAATGGGCCTGCGCCTGTGCCGAGCGGGCGGAGGTCGGGAAACGAACTTCTCCCAGTCGGGCTGTCCCGGCGGGACTGGCTCCGGCTTGCGCCTGACGCGCGTAGCCGCCGCCAGCGAGCATCGCGGCCGCGAAAATGGCCAACATAAGCGGCGTCCTGTACGGAAAGCGGGTAAATGGCATAACTTCCCCTCGGGTATGAAAAGTTTGGTGACTGAGGATTCGACCATCAGTTTGCCTTATTGTCCGGGCAGCCTTTGTGGGAGCGATGCCCACATCGCGACTTGCGGCGCTTTTAGTCGCGATGTAGGCATCGCTCCCACAAAAGCTCATAAGGATCGACAGCGGGATGTCATTTTTGCATCCAGTCCTGACCGGCCCGGCAGTTGACATAACCGACGCCGGAGCGCCCGGTGCGGCAAGGCCCAGGCAGCCTATGGGCATTGCCTCTCGATAAAAAATTCACCCTACAACAAGAAGGATGGAATTTATGTACGCTACTGCACGAAAGCAGGGAATTAATTTTCCGCCGGCTGTCGGGTTCAACGGCGCAGCGGCGTCAAGGCTTCAACATGGCCCATGCTGTTGAGAAGCATGCCTGGCCAGCATGTCCGCTATAAACGCGGCCCATACCGCGTCGGGCTCCCAGACGGACCTCATGGTTTCGAAAGCGTCGGCTTCAGTCTGGCCTTGCCTGATCACGCGGTACAGGGCCAGGAATACGGTCGCCCGTTTATTGAGGGCGCAATGAACATGAAGCTTTTTCCCTTTGTGCGTCTCCATGGCCTGAAAGAAAGCCAGCAGCTCAGCTTCGCCGGGAGCTTCGAACTGGACCGGAATGTGGATATATGTCATGCCCAGGCTTTCCACCAGGCCCGCCTCATCCGGCAGCGAATAGCGCGGATGGTTATGAAGCGCAAGATTGATGACGACCTCGTAGCCTTCGTCCGCCACGGCCCGCAACTGATCCTCCGTGGGCTGGCCCGACGTGGTCAGCGTAGCGTCGATGGCGCGAAAATTGTCAATGTTGATGACTCTGGCGGTTTTGTCTTTCATAGGGTTTCCTTATCATAGTGCTTATGCCTGGCCTGTGGAGGCGGCTTCAGCCGCCCATTCAGGCTCTAGAATAGCATTTTACCTTTATCAGATCGGCTTTGTTATGGTGAATGAAGGTTCAGATGGATGCGTAAATTCCGGGTACTTGGCAGCCTTGCAAAACCAGGCATCGAAACGACCTCTTTGGGTGCCGGGATGAGAGGTTACGGGAAGTGAACATCCGCGGATGATGTATTTATGCCCTTTAGGGTATTTATGCCCTTTGGGTACTCTGAGGCTGGCGGAGGCCTTCAGGATTCGACCATCAATCATTGCCTTGCCAGGACTTACGCAGTTTACCTGTTCAACCGTCGCAACAAGCGGTTCTAAAACCTGTGGGGGCGACTTCAGTCGCCTCTTGGGTCTGCAATGGGCGACTGAAGTCGCCCCCACAGGGGCTCATAAAAATCCGCCTCTGATGCCATTTTGAAAGTGGTCAGGCCAGGTTCAAAGTTTTGCCCATCAACCATCGTTTTTTTCAATACCTGACTTCCAGCCCCACCCAATAGGCCCGGGGCGCACCGGGACCAATGAAGGTGCTGTTCAGCCAGTCGTTGGAGTTGTAGTTCCAGCCGCTCGGGCCTATGGCGCCTCTTTCGGACGGCGAGAACGGATTGATCCCCAGCCGCCCGGCCGTGGCGTACTCGCGGTCGAACAGGTTGTTGATCATGCCGAAAAACGAGATCCCCCTGGCGACTTCATAACGGGTCTTCAGGTTGAAGATGGCATAGCCGGACACGCTGCCCGAGTCCTTGTACTGGCGCCCTCGGGTCAAGACCTGCCGGGTTTTGTTGGCGTTGTAGGCATAATAATACTGGTAGTCGCCTTGGGCATGCTCGTTGTTCTCGTTGCCGCGCACGAACGACGACGAATGCGCGATCATGGTGAGGCCCAGCATCCATTTCGGGGTGAGATGAAAGTTCAGGCTGGCGTTGATGTTATGCAGCGGTATGCCCGGCATGCGGTCGCCGGGGTTGACCTCGATCATATCGTTCAGGGCTTCCAGCGGCCGTCCGGTCGAATCGTAGAGGACCTGTCTCGAATTGGGCTCTCTCAGCTTCACGGCGGCAGTGCTGTTGTGCGGGCTGATCATGAACAAGTGCGACTGGAAGGTCGCATCGGTATAGCCGTAATTGACCTGAACGTCGACGATGCCGACCTTGCCGGAAAAACCGAACTCGATGCCCTGCCTCCGGGTATCGCCGATGCTGTCGAAGAAGCTTCGGTCGGCGGTGATGCCGACCAGGTAGATGTCGTCCTTGAGATCGGTCCGGTAGATGCCGGCATTCCAGTCCCAGTCGCCGAAGATTTTGCCGCGCATGCCGAATTCGTAGGAACTGGCGAAAATCTGCGGCAGATACGGGTCGCCGGACAGGCTGGTCGGCAGCGTGCAGGAGCCGCCGATGGTCGCCAGGCTCTTGGGCACCATTTGCGTATTGTTCGGATCGCCGGGATTTTGCGGAACCAGGGTGCCGTCATAGGCGCAGCCCAGTTCCACGCTGGAAGGGACGCGGGTGCCCCGGCTCCAGTTGAAGAACAGGTTCAGGTGTTTCAGGTCTTCGTAGGCCACATCCTGGTTCTTGAACGGCAGGTAACTGATGCCGGCGGAGGGATTGAACGAAGTGTAGTCGAAGGCATCCGAGGTCGGCGTCTCGCTGTGCTTGCCCAGGCCGAAGTAAGGGTCCTGGGACAGGTAGACATCCTGATGCCAGGTTCTGTCGGAATGGTTGGGTTCGGCCGGACAGGAGGCCGGATCGTCCCCGTTGCAGAGGATGACGTTCGGACGGTAACCGTCGCGGTCCTGGATGTCGCTCAGTTTTTCGAAGCCGACGCGGGTGCGGGCCCGCATGCGGTTTTTGACGTGGGTATAGTTGTAACGGCCGGAAACGCTCAGGTGCAGATTGTCCAGGGGCGAGAAGGTTTCGCTGAAATAGCCGCTGAAGGTGGTGGATTTGCCGGAAAACGAGTTGTTGCGGATGTCTTCCCGCGCGGCCGTGAAAATCGGGTCGATGTTGGCGGAATCGCTGTATACCCGGTGCGAGGCGTCGATCAGGCCCAGGCGCTGGCGCGTGTCGAAATCGGTGCGGGCGTAGTCGATGGAGCCGCCGAGCATGAATTTATGCACATCGTTGTTCCAGTTGAGCTGCAGAGAGCCGCCGTCGGTCAGTTGCCCGATCGATGTCTTGCTGAGCACGCCGATCGGCGTGCCGTCGATGTAGCCAGCCGGGGAATCTGCCGGATCTGTCGATATGGGCGGGGTATTGTCTCCGGCTGCGCCGTTGCGCGGCCCGGCGGCTGACTCATAGCTGATCTTGCTGCAGTTTTCCTCCATCGGCCGGGCTTTGATCAGGTAATTGTCATCGTCAAAGGATAAGTCTTTTTGATTCAAGGTGCCCGGATCGATGAGGCCATCGCCATCCCGGTCCAGACCATAGTCCTGGATGCCGTCCCGGTTCGCGTCCGGGTAGCGGCAGATAGGGGCGCCGGTCGCGTTGCTCCTGGGCACCATGGGCTTGCTCAGGTCGCTGATCTCTATATCCGAGAAATCCTCGTAAATGTCGCCGGCGATGGCCTCGCGGCTGCTGTCGCGGCGGTAGATCTGGCCGGTCAGGCTCCACTCGTCGTTAAAAAACAGTTCCCCGCCCAGCGTGTACTGCTGCAGTTCGTTTTCGGTGCTGTCCGGCGAGGTGAACACCGCCTCCGGGTTCTGCCGGTAAAGATCGGTGGGGATCAGGCCGTTGCCCAGCAGTTTATTGCTGACCAGCAGGCTGCTGAACCGGAGCGCGTAGTCGTCGCCGCGCAGATCGAAGCGGGCGAATCCCTGGATGACCCGGGAAGGCGAGTTGACGCGCCAGCCTTCTTCGTCGAAGCCGGTGAAGGCGATAAAGCTGCCCAGGGTGCCGTTGTTCCAGCCGGCGGACAGTTCGCCTTTCTTGCGGTCCCAGGAGCCGCCCAGAAAGCTCAATTCGGCGCCGGGATCGTCAAAGCCGTTCTTCGTGCGCAGCGCCAGGGCGCCGCCCAGGGTATTCAGGCCGAACAGCGGATTGGAGCCGGGAAAAACGTCCATGCTCGACAGGGCGTTCATCGGCACCAGATCCCAGTTCACGACATCGCCGAACGGCTCGTTGACGCGCACGCCGTCGAAAAACACCGACAGGCCCTGCGGCGTGCCGATCTGCGGCGAGGCGGAAAAGCCGCGGTAGGTAATATCCATCTGGAACGGGTTGCCCTGATAGTCGTTGACGTTGACCGACTGCAGGCGGCTGTTCATCAGATCGCCGAGGCTGGTCGACATGGATTCCCTGATATCTTCGCTGGTCACGGACTGGATGTTGCCGGGAATCTGTTCCCGGTCGAGCTGCAGCCCTTCCAGGGGGCCGAGCTTGGCGGACGGCTTGCCGTTGATGGTGATGGTGTCGAGTTCGACGGCGTCGGTATCCTCCGCCAGGCACGGGGCCGTATTTGCCGACAAGGCGGCCGCGAGCAGGAACAGACGCGATTTTTTGCCCAGCCTGAATAAACCGGGAGTTGGCTTCAAGGACATAACGAATGACGGTAAACGGGAATAGCTTGATTTGGTCGATAAACGAACCGGGCATTTTAATCAGGCGGGCAAGGGCATGAATATGGGAAAAATTCCCTTATCCGGTAAAAGGCATAAATACAGGAAAAATTCCCGACAGGATTGCGGGGACGGCTTCAGCCGCCCTATTTTCGGTATCTTCATGCTGCAAGCAGGGCAAGGTATGCGTAAGTTTTCTGGCTAATGAGCCGCCTGAACGGCGGCTTTCCGCTCTCGCCGGATTGCTTGGATACATCGTTCAAGCAATCCGGTTTGGCAATTAAAGGCGCATGGTCGCGACGGCGGGATTTTTCGGCCGCTGAAGCAGACTGCTCCCCTGCCCCTTGCCGCTCATGGCCTTTTTATTGTTGCAGGTAGCATGACGAAGGGCCGCAGAAGACAGCATCACGCGAGGCGATCTTGCCGTCGACAAAATCCACGCTATGAGTTGCATCCGATGATTCCGGCGTCCATTTGGTGCCCCAGAAATAAGATGTATATTTTCCGGCATTTGACAGAAACGGATGGCAGCCTGCCAGCTCGACCACCTGATCATAGGTCATCCCTTCCTCGACTTTGGCTAACTGGTCGTTGTCAGGAGTGCACGTGGCGGGAGCTTGCTCCGCGGCATGCTCCTGATTTCCCTGATCGCAGAACATGCCTGCGACTGTCTCGCCATCGTCCTGCGTATAAATGGCTTCAACAAAATCGGAGCAGCTTTCACTATGGTGAACCACAGGAGGAGCTTGGGTGGAAAGAACGCTAAGCCGCGTTAGGTCCGAGCTTAAGCCCAATTTGACTTTTACAAACTCAACTTTGCCGTCAACCTCCACCGCCGGCAGGGTGACTAAGCCGGTGGCGGGATCATAAGTGGCGGTACTGGGGGAAATCGGAGGCGCTTCCGTGGAGAGAATGCTGAATGTGCCGTCCGGATTTAATTTCAATTTGACATTGACAAATGCAACCTTGCCGTCAACCACCACCTCTGGAATAGTGGCCGTGCCAGAAGCAGTGTCGTAAGTGGTGTTATCCGCGTGGACAAGAGTGGCAGCGAACAGAGCCTGTATCAATACGGCCAGCTTTTTTATTCTCATTCTTTTCATTCTTAATAATCCTTGTAGATTAGCTATGGAGTTTTGAATTTGCGTGCAATTGGATTCAAGAACATAACTAATGACTGTAAGTTGGGAATCGCTTTGTTTGGGTGTCGTCGACAGACGAGCGGGGAATTTTATTCGGCGGGCAAGGGCATGAATATGGGAAAAATTCCCTTATCCGGTCAAAATGCAAATAAGGGAAAAATTCCTTATGCATCTTGCTTGAATCCGTGCTCCATTGTGCTACTGCTTGAGGCAGCGATACCAGAGGCATAACAGCCGGCGGCCGCATTCGCGCCTGGGCTGTCAGGGTCCGGATCAGTCTGGGGACCGAATGGCTAACGCGGCTTGAATGGGGCATCGCTCTACTTGGCTCTGTCAAACATTAAAATATTAGAAACTTCTTCTTGACAGTATCAAACATGAGAAACACAATCTGAAGCCGCAATGACAGATAAGAGGCTTGTCGGAAAGATTGCGATGCGGAAGAGGCATACGCTTAGTTTATAAAGACAGTAGTAAAGTATTATCCATCTAAAATTGAAGGTTAGGTATATGAAAGTAAAACGCCTTATTCCAAGGCTCTGGTTCGTGGCGCCGGCGCTCATGCTGGCACACGGGGTTTCCAACGCGATGCCCGGCATGTCCATGCCCGGCAGCGGAGCCGGTGAAGGGGCTCCGCCGATATCGGAGAGCATGGGCGAGCCACTCAACTCGGCAGGTGCGGACTTCGAGATCACCTACAGCGCCGATGGCAAAACCGCCATCTTTACCTCGACCCGTCCAGGCAGCATAGAGTCGCCTGGAAATCCTTACAACTTCGACATCTGGATGTCCCACTACGCGAATGGAGCCTGGCAGGCGCCCGTCCATTTGGGACCGGACATTGACCCTTCCGTGGGACCGAACATTAACACGTCCGCTTGGGAGCTGGAGCCGAGCCTCTCCGATGACGGAAACGCCATTTACTTCACGCGGTACGAAGCGGGTAATCTGTCTACCGCCAACCTCTACGTCGCCCAGAAAGTCGATGGCGTCTGGCAGCCGGCCAGAAACTGGAACGATGTTCCCGAACTGCCGCACATCAATACGCCGACTGGCGAGGAGCACTGCCCGATCATCGCCTCCGACAGCCTGATCTACTTCAGCTACCAGCAGCCGGGAGTCACGCAGGATAGCGACATCTGGAAGGTTGAGAAGAAGGACGGCGTCTGGCAGAAGCCGCAAAGCCTGGGGCCGCGGATCAATTCGCCGTACCGAGACCATCTGCACTGGACCGGACTGTCAAAAGACGGCAAGAGCATCATCGTGACCAGCATGCGGCCTGACCTCGGCTCGCGGGGCGGGCATGACGAGTGGATCGCGTACCAGAATCCGAAGGGCGAATGGCAGGAGCCATTGAACCTCGGCGATACCATCAATACCGCCGGCGAGGATATGTGCTGGACCTTCACGCCCGATGGCAAGAAATTCACTGGAGGCTGGGGGCCGCAGGGCTCTTACGATCTTGATCTCAGGTGGGTCAGCAAGGACGCCGTTCCCCTGCTGAAGAACTTCGAGCCGATCGGCCCGCCGCCCAACCTGCTCGCCGGCAGCAGGGTAAAGCGGAATCATACCAAGTAATTGCGCCAGCCCGCATCAAGCCCGCTTGCCTCGTATTCCCGAAGATGACGCGAAGAGGCGGCAGTTTGTCTATGAAACGGATAGGATCGGCGATCCTATCCGTTTGCTGCCATGAAGTTTCGACCGTTTGGATTATCGACCTGATAAAATCGGCAGGTTCTGTTGCATTAATTTTGTTCAAGCATGGTTCTGTTATCCTCGCAGGACTCTAGGCTGCCAATGGATGGAATTGTCCTTCGGCAGACAGTTTTCACCGTCGGCCTTCGCGCATCGGGCCCGTCTTGATCTTATGCGTCGGTTTAATGCCACACAAGGCTAGCTGACTGTCAGCTTTGCCTGGGAGTTAGACGGAGTTGACTGGGGGCACGTACCGCATTGACGGCAGTTATCGGAGGAACGGACATCATTTATCGTGCGCCCAGCCCTTGGAGGTGTTATGGATAGACATTAACAAGGCTTGAGCATGTCTGGAATGCATTGGCTTTGACTGCAGAAGCAATCGAGCCAATGACCACTTTCTGCTACGAGAAAGTGAGAGCCGAAGCGGCGGTGACCGGTCGTACACTGATCGGGTGACGTAGCCCGTGGGAAATGGGATGTGAGGCGAAACCGTTACGCCAAGATGCATCTCTAGGCTGAGTATTGGAAGGTTGAGGAACACGAACCGATTAATTCGTATCTGTGGG
>Ga0196965_1000128_pt1 | contig 58670 bp, 50 predicted proteins | sample S1_20metaG_FD_148668 | JGI IMG/M metagenome (GOLD analysis project Ga0196965, IMG submission 148668) | Soil microbial communities from Anza Borrego desert, Southern California, United States - S1_20 | ecosystem: Environmental > Terrestrial > Soil > Desert | place: USA: California | collected...
TTTGCCTCGTCAAGACCAGCAACATCTTCGAAAGTGATCTTTACTTTGTTTTCGGCATCGAAAAGCGCAGCCTTCGACTTACCAATATTAAATATTTGTCCACCTGGGCCCCCACCGCCAGTCATACGTCGCATCAGCATCCAGAATCCAAAAAGCAAGAGGAATAAGAAGCCCCATTGAACAAACACGCCGAAGTAATCTTCACGTTTTTCGGAGATGTATTCAGGGCGGTTGGCATCCGGAATTTTATTTGTCAGCTCTTCGAATTTCTCATCGAAACGGTCAATAGAGGTGATTCGGAGCTTAAAGTGAGGGCCTGTATTGTTGTTGGATCCAAGTGGGCCTTCGTTGATCTGTTGTTTGTATTTAGCATTCTGAAGCGCTTCTGTTTTGAGCGTAACTTCAACCAACTCCTGGTTCTTGATCAGGGCAACTTTTCGAACGTCGCCGCTTTTAACCATTTGTTCAAATTCGTATTGGGTGATCTCCTTCAGGTCGCTGGAATTATTGATATACATAACCCCCAGAATCACGGCAATAGTTGCCAGGATGACCCAAATCTGGTAGTTGCCACGCGGGGCCTTATTGGGTAGCAGAGGTTTGTTGTTCTTGTTGTCAGCCATTTTTAGTGTGTCAAAAAATTATCTAAGTGAATAACGGTAAGCGGGTGGTTTGGTTATTGAGCATCTGGAATTTCAACGATATCCGCATCGCCCCAGAGTCTTTCTAACGCATAAAACTCTCGTCGATCTTTACGGAAGACGTGCGCCACGACATTTATATAGTCGAGCAACATCCACTCTTTATTGTTTTTTCCTTCCGTATGCCAGGGGTTTTCTTTAAATGTCTTAAATACTTCCTGGTCTACTGAATCAGCGATGGCATCCAGTTGTTTGTCTGAGTTTCCGGAACAAATTACGAAAAAATCGGCAACGGCATTTTTTACCTTGCGGAGGTCCATGACGACGATATCAATGGCCTTTTTTTCCTGCATCCCTTTAACAATGATTTCACTGAGTTTCTCAGAACTGATGCCCTTCTTTTTTTTGGCCATTAAACTATCTTCGGTTTTTGGTCTAGCGGTTATCAACGTACAAAACTAAATAAATTCCTATTGTATAAAATTCCTGCCAATACCGTTTTCATAGGAAAGAACCTGGTTTTCGTGCCAGAATGTCATTCAACCAACACACTTGCCCTTGAAATCAGCAACCTGCCAACCTTTATTGATGGAACGGTTGTGGTCACAAACAATCAACAGGCAGGTCGCGGACAGCGCGGTAATACCTGGATAAGCGAGCCTGGTAAAAACCTAACGTTGTCAATAATACTGAAACCGGTGTTCTTGCTGGTGAAAGACCAATTCTTTCTGAATATCATTACATCCCTTGCAATCCGTGATGTACTTGTCGATAAATCCGGTGCCACCGTGCAAATCAAGTGGCCAAACGATATTCTTATAGGAGAAAGGAAGATCTGCGGTATCCTGGTTGAAAACCAAATTCAGGGACTACAAGTTTCAAAAACCGTGGTCGGTATCGGTTTAAATGTGAACCAGGCGCAATTCACAATACCGAAGGCAACCTCGCTGCTGGTTGAAACAAGGGCTGACTTTGAGCTTGAATCGATGCTTCACGACGTGCTGGCCCGTTTTGAGTTTTATTACTTCCAGTTGAAGAATGGGTATCGTCAGCGACTGAAAGAGGAATATCTCGCTTCTCTTTACAGGAAACATGAAATGCATGTTTTCAGGGCCGGAACGGATATCATTCAGGGAAGTATAGCAGGCATTGACGAAATAGGCCGTTTGCAGCTTGACACCGTGGATGGTGTACGAAGCTATGGTTTCAAGGAAATCGCTTATCTGCCCTAAAACCCATAATCTTGCAGCATGAACGTATTTGAACAACCAAGTCGCATCATTATTACCTGCAATAAGCGCCTGGCGCCGTATCTCCGAATGGAAGTTGAAGCGCTTGGCTACGAGATTGAAAATGCTTTCGTAACGGGTGTTGAGATAAAAGGCACCGTTACCGACTGTGTGCGACTGAATCTTAATTTGCGATGTGCGAGCCAGGTACATTATTCCCTCAAGTCGTTCAGATGTAACAAGCCCGATGACGTTTACGATGAAGTGGCGTCTTTGCCATGGGAAGAATTAATCGATACGCAGGGATACGTCTCAATCACTAGCACGGTAGATCACTTTACTGTCAACAACAACATGTTTATCAACGTGCGGGTGAAGGACGCCATTGTTGACCGCATGCGGAAAAAAACCGGTTCGCGACCGAATTCCGGATCGGAGATGAACAAAACAGTCATTCATTTGTATTGGAAGGAAGATCGGGCAGATGTGTTTCTCGATACCTCGGGTGAAACCTTAGCCAAGCACGGTTACCGGAAAATTCCCGGAAAGGCGCCGATGCTCGAAGCGTTGGCCGCATCCACGATCATGGCCACGAAATGGGATCGTGTTTCACCATTTGTTAACCCGATGTGTGGTTCGTCAACAGTAGCGATCGAGGCTGCGTTGATAGCCACAAACAGACGCCCGGGTTTATTTCGCACGAACTATTCTTTTATGCATGTGAAAGGGTACGATGAAAGACTTTACCAGGAAGAATTAACCAGGCTGAAGGAGCAGATCATTGACGTGCCCGATCTGAAAATAATTGCAACCGATATCAGCGACGATGCAATCAAGGTTTCAAAAGTCAATGCTGATATCGCGGGCGTTGCAGATTATATTTCTTTCGCCGTGTGTGATTTTGAGGATACTCCGGTGCCAGAACAACCGGGCGTTGTGTATTTCAATCCCGAGTACGGGGAACGATTAGGTGAGGTTAATGCGCTCGAAAGTACTTATGCGCGCATTGGTGACTTTATGAAAAAGAAGTGTCAGGGTTATTCGGGATACATCTTTACCGGAAACCTTGATCTCGCAAAAAAGATCGGACTGCGCGCGAGTAAACGAATTGAATTTTATACTGCCAAACTCGACTGCCGTCTGTTGGAGTATGAATTATATTCAGGAACGAAACGAACCACGCCAGGACCTGAAAATCGTTAGAATCATACGCGAGAAGAATGATTTACGCTTTCGACGTTTATTACAACGGCAACATTGCGCAAGCAGTCGGGATCGCATTTGAATCCTGGGATGATATTCATCCGAAAGAGGTTTACAAAGAACTCATCATCAATGTCGCGGATTACGAGCCGGGCGCCTTTTACAAACGGGAGCTGCCATGTCTTTTAAAGATCATCGGTAAGCTTAATTCTTCCAATGCTGACGTGATGATCATTGATGGTTATGTTTTCCTCGACGATCACGAAAAGCCCGGACTGGGATTTCACTTATATGAGCATCTGAACAGAACTGTCCCGGTTGTCGGTATTGCGAAGAAAAAATTCGCTGAGATCAATATGCTCGCACGCGAGGTTTACCGCGGTGGAAGCAAGCAACCCCTGTATGTTACCGCGATCGGGATAAATGTCGACGAAGTATCCGATAAGATTAAGGCAATGAAGGGTGAATTTCGTATTCCAGCGCTCCTTAAACGCCTCGATTATCTTTCACGAAACTGATAGTACCATCCATTTTAAACAAGAGAGGATGCTCGCGCACCCTCTCGTAACCCATATGCAAAAAACCAACCGCTATGTGTTGCTTACAAAACTTGATTTATTTTTCGCCTTGTCAGTTGTTGTAGATCCGGTTACACCGCTCTGAGATCCCGATGTACCTGAATTATAAGATCCACCCATTCCGGTGTTCATATCACTCGTTCTTCCAGCGCGGATTCTGTTCTCGACATTCTTAACGCCGGACACCGCTTCGGCAAGATCTTCCGCTCTGCGTTTGTCGCTGCGATTGTTCACGGTTCCTGTTAATGTAACTTCTCCGTTATTCACGGTAACGTCAATTTCAGAAGCATCTACCCACGGATCGTCGCTCAATCTGTCGTTCACGTCTTCCTTGATCCGGTCGTCTGATCTGCTGTAGTTGCGTGGACCTTTTCCGCGATGACTATTCCGCATATCTCGTTCGCGCCTGCGTTCCGCTTCTTCGTCTCCGAACCAGCTCGACACTTCATCTTTCGTCCGGTTCCACCATGAACGATCATTGGGGTCATGCTGGTCGCCGCGGCTTCTTCCGTAATAATTTCCATAATCGGAACCACGATAGTTACGCATGTTCGATGAACCATAAAATGGATTTTCATCATAGCTGCGATGCTGTTTTCCTTCGTTATCGTAGTTTCCGTAAGTACCATAGCTTCCATAGTTGCTTCCGCCTATTCCGGAGGAGCCCATATTGTTACGGTAGCCTTCGTTTCGGCTAAATCCTTCATAGTCGCGGTCGTATAAATTTCTTCCGCTTCCGTATGATGGGCGATTGCTTTGTCCGTAAGACCCTCTATCATAGTACGAGTTCTCTCCACGATAATTTCCCCCGCCATATGATGATCCATATTCTCTTCCGCCGTAGCCGAAATTATTATCCATGTTGCTGCCTGAGCTGTAATGACTTTCACGATCCTGGCTCATCCTGCCCGACCCCGAATCACGATTCCACTGGTTCTGATCGTCATAACGACGACCGGAACGCATGTAGCCGCGGCTGTTGTCGTCATTCATTTGCGAACTCCATTGGCCTGAGCTTCCTTCGTTCCAACGGTCGTTCTGATCACTGTCGCGATCCCACTCCTGCTGCGAACGATAGCTGTTTCCTCGATTGCGATTGTAGTCTGCCATAATATTTTGGTTTAGTGCAAAAATTGTGATAGCAGGGAAGGGGACAATAAAAATATGCCCGTGAGATCTGAATTAGATCCGGCGGTGGTGGGGACGACCATACTCACCAGCAAAGTACATACCTGTGGATGGTTGGTTACAGCCGGTGCGTGCTACGAAAGCGAAGTGTCATCGTTGTTCCAACGCCGGGTTCAGATTCAACTTTTATTGATCCGCCGTGCGCGGCCATGATTTGTTTTGATAAACTCAGTCCAATTCCGGAACCATCTCGTTTTGTTGAAAAAAATGGAATGAAGATCTGCCCGATCTCTTTTTGTGTAATGCCTTTGCCGTTGTCCGCGATTGCAAGAAACGAATTTGATTCGCTTTCGCTATGGCGGATCTGGATGACCGGGTTCTGAACATCGGCAACGGCGTGAATGGCATTCACAAGTAAATTGATCAATACCTGCTCGACCAGCACAGGATCAGCAAAAAGTTTTGCTTCGCTCTTGATGTCGACAGACAACACCACCCCCTTTTTATGAACCTGTTCGTCGATCAGTTTCAAAATGCTTTCGACGAATTCTCGTAGGATAATAACCTGAAATTCCGGCGTGGGCACTCGGCTGAGTTTGCGGTAGTTCTCAACAAAATTCAGCAGCCCATCACTTCGTTTTCGGATGGTATTCAACGAAAACCTGATATCACCGATCTGCTCATCACGGAGGTCAGCAACGTTGCGTTGCGTTCCATCCTTATGTTCGAGAATCATTTGCATCGTTTCGCTCAGTGATGCGATCGGTGTTACCGAATTCATGATCTCATGCGTGAGAATGCGAATCAGCTTATGCCACGCTTCAATTTCCTTTTGTTCGATCTCCGCGTTGATCTCCTGGAAGGTGATCAGCTTTTGTTTTTTGTTTAGCACGATCATCGAGCTCACGTCCGTTGTAATGAACTTTACTTCGGAGCCGACTTTGATTTCCAGCAGCTTTCTGTTTTGGTCGCCAAGTTGTTCGAGCTGCGCGGTTGTGTCGGGATTAAGTTGCGTCAATATCCGCCAGTTTTTGATGCCACTCACGCCAAGAATTTTTTCGGCTGATGGATTCATGAAAACAATATCATCATCCTCACTGACGATGATGCCAACCTGGATCTGATTCACGAGCATCTGGAGCAAATGGAACTGCGCCTCCTTCTCGATTTTTACCTGCTTGTACGAGTCTATGATCAATGAAAGACTTTCCTGGAGCTCGCGGAAGGAGCTACCTAGCGATGCCTGGCGAAACGTTACGGAAAAATCCGAATGTTTAATGGCAAGGAAGAACCGCGACAGCTCTCGATTTGTGTGATTGATAAACCGGAGTAGCTCATAGATTTGAACAACAAGGATGGTGCACAAAATAACCTGGTTGAAGAACAATCGCTTGTCACCAAAAATGGAAGCAATGATCAGTACGTTGCCGAACAACAGTATCAGCCTTATGATCACGAGCGCATTAAACCTTTTGAGGATCATTGTTTATTGGATACCATGTTTACGCATTCGTCGGTACAACGCCGTTCTTGTCATGCCGAGTGCTTCGGCCGTCTGACTGACGTTACCATCATTTTCGTCCAGTGATTGTATAATAAAGAGGCGCTCCATTTCTTCAAGCGTTTTCGGGTGATCGTCATTTCTTTTTCTGGAGACGGTAGTCCCGAGAACGAGTTCGGAAGATCTGATCACCTTTTCGTCATTCAGAATTACCGCTCTTTCGATTGTGTGTTGGAGCTCGCGAATATTTCCAGGCCACGAATATTTCAGCATCTTTTGCATAAGTGCCTTATCGATCTTCATCCCCAATCTTTTATACTTCTTTCCATATACGGTAAGAAAATGTTCTGATAAAACAGGAATGTCTTCTGTTCGTTCCCGCAAAGGAGGCATTCGTATTTCGACAGTGTTAATCCTGTACAGAAGATCCTGTCGGAATTTTTTTTCCGCTACCATTTCGTGAAGATCATTATTTGTCGCGCAGATCAGTCTGAAGTCGAGCTGAATTTCTTTTCCTGACCCTACGCGCTGAACTTTTTTGTTTTGAAGTACGGTAAGCAATTTCGCCTGGAGAGGCATTGGTAAATTTCCAATCTCGTCAAGGAAGATCGTTCCTTTCGAAGCGAGTTCAAATCGTCCTGGCTTATCAGCTTTTGCATCTGTAAACGCCCCCTTTACATGCCCGAAGAGTTCGCTTTCAAAAAGCGTTTCTGTCAAGGCGCCTAAGTCGACATTGATAAACACCTCGTTTCGGCGGTGAGAACGGCGATGCAACGCGCGCGCTACCAGTTCTTTTCCTGTTCCGTTTTCACCAAGAATCAGCACGTCCGCGTCTGTGCCCGCAACGCGATCAATAAGTTCATTGACACGACGGATCGCCGGTGAGTCACCGACAAAGTCAGCATACGGAAGGTCGATATCGTCGCGTAATGTTTCCTGGGTGGATTTGAGCTTGTCGATCTCCTTTTTCGACTGTCGTAGTTGGACGGCGGAGCTGATTGTAGCGAGGAGCTTTTGGTTTTTCCACGGCTTCAATACAAAGTCCGTTGCACCGTGCTTCATTGCCTTCACGGCGATGTCAACTTCACCGTAAGCAGTGATGAGAATCACCACAGCAGCCGGGTCATACGTGAGGATTTCATTGAGCCAGTAAAATCCTTCTTCACCATCATTCACACCAGCTTTGAAGTTCATATCGAGCAGGATCACGTCGAAATCCGCTTTTTGCATGTGATCAATAATGCATTTGGGATCCTGTTCCAGCCGCACTTCTTTGCATTCCTGTTTCAGGAACATACGTGCAGTTTCCAGTATATCGCGGTCGTCATCAACAATAAGGATGCGTGCATCTGTCATATCGAAGTGTATCGTTTCTGATTGATTGAGTGTATCAAAAGTGATACAACATTCAATCATTTCAAAGTTTTATGTTTAAATTCAGTTCTGATAATCAGTCATTTACAAGTATGGCCTGATTGTGGTAAACGTCGCTGCTCAAATACAGAATATGTTCATCACTTACCTGAAGATTGCTTTCCGGAATTTTACAAAGGACCGGTTTTATACGACGCTCAACATCGTTGGTTTGTCGGTTGGTATTGCGGTGGCGTTGCTCATCGCATTGTTTATCCGACATGAATTATCGTACGATTCTTTCCATTCGCGCGCGGATAGGATTTTTCGGATCACTTCGATCCTTGACATGGGTGGACGTTCGTCTCATTTAAATTCGACATTCCCCGCGCTTGCTGATGCGTTAACATCCGATATTCCGGAGATCGAAACAGCGGTTCGTGTAACACCCGAAGATTCAAAGATTTTCAAGAGTGGTGAGAAGATCTTTTCAGAAGACAAAGTGTTCTATGTCGACCCAAAATTTCTCGACGTATTCGACTTCAGTTTACTCGCAGGCAAGCGAAGCACTGTACTTGAGAATCCATATACAGTCGTGTTAACGCCGTCCATGGCGCAGAAGTATTTTGAAACTGAAAACTGGTCGGAAGTCATTGGTCAATCGATACTCATCGACAATGAGCCTTACCAGGTGACTGGTGTCATCAATGAAGCGCCAGCTAATTCGCATATAAAATATTCGGCGCTGGCATCGCTGGAATCCATCCCAGCCGGACGTGCGCGTCATTGGGACAGCATGAATCTTTCGACTTATGTGTTGCTTGATAAGAATGCAGATATCCACTCAGTTGAATCAAAGTTTGAGGCGCTTTTTGTGAAAAACATGAAGGGCTTCGAACGCCTCAAAAAGGAAGGTCTTGTTATAAGGCTGGTTCCGGAAGCATTGACGGATATTCATCTTAAGTCAAATGTTCAGGGCAATTTTGAACCCAGCGGAAGTGTGACAACGAATTATATTTTCGGAATAGTAGGACTGGTTGTTCTATTACTTGCGTCCGTCAATTTTATTAACCTGGTAACAGCGAGGTCTGCAAATCGTGCTAAAGAAGTTGGCGTCCGAAAAGTACTCGGGTCATCGGGCACAAACCTCATGCGACAGTTCATTCTCGAGTGTGTTGTGATCGTTGCGATCAGTACGCTCGCGGCGTTAGGAATCATTGAACTGCTCAGGTATCCGTTTACGTCCATCATTGGAAAGGAAATCAGTTTTGATATACTGGTTGAGCCGACCGCTGCTTTTTACCTGCTATTGTTTGTTTTGGTTCTCGGTGTCCTTGCCGGAAGCTATCCTGCATTTTTCCTTTCATCTTTCCAGCCAGGCGAGGTCTTAAAAGGGAAGCTGCGTTCAGGTTTCAGAGGAAGCAAGCTACGCGACACGCTCGTCGTCGTTCAGTTTGTAATTTCAATAACACTGATCACATGCACGTTGATCGTTCAACGCCAACTCGATTACATGCGTTCTAAGAAGCTCGGCTTTGATAAAGAGAACATTCTGATCATTGATAACGGTGAAACGCTGGCAAACCAGCAAACTTTCCTGAACACGATAAAGACCCTTCCGGCCGTAAAGAAGGTAGGTGCATCAACACATCGCCCCGTTGGCGACTACGATGGCATGTTTGTCACCACGCAGGATCATGGCGACAACAGGAAGCTCGTCAGTTACTCGCGGGTAGACCATGATTTCCTGGAGGTAATCAATTATGAGTTTGTAGCTGGACGGAATTTCTCACGCGACATACAAGCCGACAGCATAGCGATCGTGATTAATGAACGCGCAGCTGAATCTCTTTTCCATGGCGACCCGATTGGCCGGACGATCGACAACGGATACACTTATACGGTCATTGGCGTGGTTAAGGATTTCAATTTTGAATCGTTGAAAAATGACATTCGTCCGCTTGTGTTTTTCCTCTATCCGAATCAGCGTTTTATCCACGTTAAGATTGATCCTTCTGACTACCAGAAAACAATTGCTGATATCGGTGCGGCCTGGAAAAGCCACAACGACAAGGCTCCTTTTTCGTATTCGTTCCTCGATACCACCTACGATAACCTGTATAAGCAGGAAGTGAGACTCGGTTCGCTGTTTAATATTTTCACTGGTCTCGCATTGACAATCGCTTGTCTCGGGCTGATCGGGTTAGCAGCGTATACCGCACAACAAAGGAAAAAGGAAATCAGTATCCGAAAGATCCTTGGAGCCTCCAGCATGCTGATCGTTGGTTTGCTTTCGATTGATTTTGTCAAGCTGATCTTGATTTCCTTTGTCGTCGCAGCGCCCGCAGCTTATCTACTGATGAAAGAATGGTTAAAAGGTTTTGCTTATCAGATCGATATTCCGATTTATCTGTTGTTCGTTGGCGGACTACTCGTTATCGTGATCGCTATTCTCGTTGTGAGCTATCAGTCTGTACGTGCCTCTTTTGTAAACCCGGTTGAATCATTGAAAGAAGAATAATATGATCCGAAACTATCTCATTACCGCGCTTAGAAATATCAGACGGAATTTCAGTGCGACAACTATTAACATCGCCGGCCTTGTCCTGGGAATGACAGGTGCCATCAATGTGTATCTGTTGACATCTTACCTGATGAGTTACGATACTTATCACACAAAAGCAGACAACATCTACCGGGTTGTAACGGAAAGCACGGTCTCATCTGGCGTAGAATATGGCGCAGGTGTCTCCATTCCACTCGTGCAGACATTCCAGTCAGAATTTACGCCCGCAGACGAAGTTGCCTTTATTTCTTATAAGGAGAATGGTTTGATAACATTCGAAAACGGGGAGGGAGATAAATCATTCGAGGAGAATTCCGGTATTGCCTTTGTATCACCGGCATTGTATAAGATATTGGATCGCCAGTGGCTGAATGGCGACCCGAACACGGCATTTATCGATCCAAACACCGTTGTGTTGTCAGCCCGCAACGCGATCAAATATTTCAACTCAACCGATATTATCGGTAAAACGTTGTCACTCGACCGCGATCTTGAATTGAAGGTTACAGGTGTCCTTGAAGATTTTCCCGACAACACACATTTTCCATTCGACGTGTTGATTTCTTACGAAACAATACGCAAAGACTGGGAGGCAGCTGATAGCTGGAACAGTGTTTCAAGCGAGAATCAAATCTATTTGCTACTGAACCCAAATGTATCGTCTGCGCAGGTAGACGAAAAGCTGAAACGCATAGCTGAAATTTCTAACGCACATGATGACACCGGGCGCAAACGTACCCTTTACCTTCAGCCACTTGCTGATCTTCATTTCAATCAGCGCTTCGGAAATTACCGGCACACATCCGTGGGATGGGCGTCGATATATACAATGATCATTATCGGCGCATTTCTTCTGATAACGGCAATTGTCAATTTTGTTAATCTCAGCACAGCGATTGCAATAACACGCGCAAAAGAAGTTGGTGTTCGAAAGGTGATCGGAGGAATCCGTGCGCAGCTCGCCTTTCAATTTATCGGTGAGACTTTTATCATCACATTGATCTCCATGATTATTTCCCTCGGGCTGCTGGAGCTCATCATCATGATGTACATCAACCCGTTTTTAAATGTTCAGTTACTGTCAAATATTGCCAGTGATGTACGCCTGATTTCTTTTCTGATCACGTTACTCCTGCTCGTAACGATACTTGCTGGTGTCTATCCTGCGCTGAAGCTTTCCGCATTTAAGCCCGTCGACGCAATCAAAAGCAGGATCAATAGCACAGCGCTTGGTGGCTTTTCATTCAGAAAAGGATTGGTTGTATTTCAGTTTTTTATTACCCAGCTGTTCATCATTGGTACGATCACCATGTATTGGCAAATGGACTTTCTAGATCAATTCGACATGGGATTTAAGAAAGACGGTATTGTCGTGATGCAGTTGCCGGATGCAGATCCGGGAAAGATCTCCGCGTTGGATGCATTAATTCGCACAAACCCAAATGTTGAATCAGTAAGCTTTTCCACATCACCGCCTTCTTCAACGTCAAGTAGTGCAACATCGCTCCGGCGTTCGTCGAATGCTACCGATTATAATTTTCAATACATAGCGATCGATACTTCATTTATTTCCCTATATGGAATACAATTAGTCGCTGGAACGAATTTACAGCCGACCGATACATTTCGGAATATTCTTGTCAACGAATCGCTCATACGTGAATTGGGATTTGAAAACCCGCAGGATGCGATCGGCGAGGCTTTCCAGTATAATGGCAGGATTCTTCAGGTGCAGGGCGTTGTAGCCGATTTTCAAACGGCTTCCTTAAAACGCAAACTTCCATCATTGTTTTTAATGTATAACAGCGAACGCTTTCACACCGCTGGCGTCCGTATTGCTGATGGGAGATGGGATGAGGCGATGTCGACGTTGGCAATTGACTGGAAGCAGGTTCATCCCGAATATTCCTTCAATGGTCAGTTCCTTGATCAGCGTGTTGCAGCTTTTTACGAAGGCGAAAAGAAGGTTGCGTTGTTGATTTCAATTTTTGCAGGGGTTGCGATTTTCATTGGCTGCCTGGGTCTCTACGGGCTGGTGTTGTTCATGTCGAAGATGAAAACAAAAGAGATTGGGATCAGAAAAGTAATGGGTGCCTCGTCACTTACAATCGTGAATATGTTTACGAAGGAGTTTGCAAAGCTTGTTCTGCTGGCGTTCGCGTTGTCAGCGCCTCTAGCGTGGTTTGCGATGTCGAAGTTTTTGGCGAATTATACGCATCGCATTGAGCTGGGGTGGAAAGTATTCGCCAGCGGTCTTGCGGTGACTTCTGCAATTGCATTTGCCACTATCGCTTTCCGGACAATTAAGTCCGCAACCATGAATCCGGTCAATACCCTTCGTTCGGAATAAAAACACTTTACTATGATCAGAAATTATTTTGTTGTCAGCATTCGTAATTTTCTTAGAAATAAGAATTACTCACTTATTAATATTCTCGGATTAAGTATCGGGGTGACTTGTTGTATTGTCATCTACCTGCTGATCATGCATGATCTTAGTTTTGACAGATTTCATCAAAACGCAAGCAACATTTATCGCATCGTGCTGGATTCGGAAAACGCATCAGGCGTTGAACACAGCCGTGCAACACCGTACCCATTCGCCAACGCTTTCCGAAATGATTTTACGGATGTGCCGCTTGTGACCCAATACCATGATCAGGGTGAAACAATGGTCGTGTATGGAGACAATAAAATATTGCTTGATCATGTAATATTCGCCGACTCGGCATTTTTCAGACTTTTCGATTTTAAAGTGGAATCCGGCAACCCTGCAAAAGCATTAAAGGATCCTGGAAAAGTTTTTCTCACTGCTTCTACTGCTAGAAAGATTTTCGGCTCGGATGAGCCGACCCGTTTTAAGATTAAGAATGTAATTGATGTCGAAGTTGCTGGCATTATTGCTGATCCGCCGGCAAACTCGCACATCCAGTTTTCAATGGTTGTATCGATGCCATCCTTCTCGGAAGACATTCTCGGATTGCCGATAGATCAGTGGGGAATAAACTCGTCTGGTTATTGCTACATTGCCCTTACACCGGATGTGTCACCCGAATCAATTGAACAACGCCTTGTTCCTTTCACAACAAAATACCACCCCGAAGATGACGTTGGTCGAAAGTATAGACTTCAGGCTTTAAGTGACATTCACTTTGATTCACGATACCAGGATGACGCTGTTTCAAAAACACGTTTAATGTTACTGGGTTTGCTGGGATTGTTCATCGTCGTGATCGCCTGTATAAATTTTATTAACCTGGCAACAGCGCTTGCAATGAAGAAGTCAAAGGAGATCGGCATCCGTAAAACGCTTGGCGCCGCCAGACGACAACTTGTGACTTACTTCCTGGGTGAAACATTTCTGCTGGTAATTTTTGCGACCCTTATTTCTCTCGGCATCGTGGAATGGATGTTACCGTTTCTGAATACATTCATGGAAAAGGAAATATCCCGCACATTGTTCAATGATATAAACTTATTTGGATTTGTAGCTGTGCTCGTCCTTACTGTCACAATCCTTGCAGGCTTATACCCTTCGTTAATTCTTTCAGGCTACAGTCCGATTGCAGTATTAAAGAATAAGATCACTATGTCTCATGGGTCAGGCGGTGTACGAAAGGTATTGGTGGTATTTCAGTTTGTCATTGCACAATTATTGATTATCGCCACCTTGATCGTCACGGATCAGATGGCTTTCTTTTCCAACAGGTCGATGGGCTTTGTTAAAGACGCGATCATCAATGTCGAGCTGCCATCGAACAAGGACGAGCACCTGCAATCTTTTCGAACCCGTTTGCAATCAAATCCGGAAATAGGAAATCTGTCTTTTTCAGTAGGTGCGCCTGTCTCTGAAAGCGGACTTGGAACAAGTATGTTCATGACTGATGGCGATGTTTCTCAAAAGTACGATGTAAATATTAAGGTTGCGGATGAGCATTACATCGACACCTATGGTTTAACCCTTATTGCAGGACGCGCCCTGACTGAGTCGGATGCTTTGCTTTCGGCTCGATCACTGGACCAGGAGGCGCGTAAATACCCATTGATTGTTAATCGTGCTGCTGTCGAACGCCTGGGATTTGATAATCCGGAAGACATTCTTGGAAAAAATGTAACTGTAGGATTGAACGACATCTCTGCGCCCGTTGTCGGAGTTGTTGAAAACTTTCATACAGGTTCAATGCACCATGCGATCGATCCGGTGGTCATTATGCACTTTCCGTATTTCTATGGCGATGCCGGAATAAAGATTATCGGAGACCTGACTGAAACGCTAAAGTTTGTTGAAAAGGAATGGAAAGAAGTTTACCCAGACTATTATTTCAACTATACATTTCTTGATGAACACATTGCGGGACTCTATCGCACGGAGGAACGAATGCTTACTTTATTTCGTGTTTTCTCCGGTATCTCAATTTTTATCGGCTGCCTCGGACTTTATGGCCTGATATCCTTCATGGCTAATCAAAAACAAAAGGAAGTTGGAATCAGAAAGGTGCATGGCGCTACGGTTTTCAATATCATCACGCTGTTTTCAAAGGAGTTCGTGAGACTGATCGTCATCGCCTCCTTTGTCGCCGCACCTGTGTGCTGGTATTTTATGAACGAATGGCTAACTGGTTTTGCTTATCATGTAGAAATGCATTGGTCGAGATTCTTGATCGGTATCTTCGCAACTATGGTGATTGCACTTGTAACAGTAGGGTATAAGGCCTTCACCGCGGCAATCGCAAATCCCGCAACAACATTGAAAACAGAATAGTTGTACCCAAAACAGGTACTAGTCCTGAGGCGTAGCGGCATTTGGGGCAGTGCCGAAGGATCTCAACTAACTTGTAAGCACATGCTCCGAGCCGCGGAATGACAGGAAACAATGGAGGCGTCAATCAAAAACGTCATGGCGCGACTACAATTTTCCTACAACGTGCATGCTTCGTCTGCGCCACCCCCTTGATTGCGCATGCTGGCAAAGTGATACCTGTTCCCGAGAAACCTTTCGAAAAACGCATGTAGCATTGAATCAGTTTGTTTTCGAAAGGAGTCCGGCACAATTATCCAGCCCACACCTTCATTTTCCCATCCCGAATTCTTGATTTTCAAGTTGAACTCTTTATCGAGCTTGCAGCAATCTTTGAATATTGACCGTGCTCACAGAAACATCCATCCTGCCAGTCGAAACATTCGTTCTGCCGGGTTGTTTTCCAATTCTGCCGCGCCATAATTCCAGTTTACATTCTTGTTTTTTGATTTTACATCGGCGGATAAACACCCGCAACTCTTGTAGAGATTCCATACACTTTGATATTAATGTCCGCAACTCTTGTATGAATGTCTTACACGCTGTTTTGATCACTTGGGAGTTCTGGATAAGCACCTTACATCCTCGTAATACCATCTGTAATCCTTGTACAGACTTCCGCAACGTTGTTGCGATCACTTGTAATCCTTGTATAACGACTTGTAATTCTTGTATTACCACTTCGCATCTTTGTGGTGAATCCTGGCAAGGCTTGTATTAATTACGTACAATGTTGTGGTCATTCTCCGCAAGGCTTGTATTAATTGCCGCAAGGTTCGTGTTGCGGTTTTGCAAGCTTAAGGAAGCCGACCTGGCACACTCGCAACTTGATTGGTCTGGCAGCATTTTTTAATGTTTGCATCCAGCTTAATGCACCCAGGAATTCATGCGGAAGCTGCTTCAATTTCTTTTATACCGCCCGATCCACTGGATCGTTGAATCATTTTCGTCGGCACCTGACAAGGAAAGAGTTTTCTCTTCACTTTCGTCATTATTGCAAAAGGTGAAAACAACAGCAGGGAAAAAAGGATTTGTTATCCCATTTGAGCTTTCAGCCGGCAAGTTTGTCATTTTCTCCGATCAGCATAAAGGTCGCCGAAATGGCGCGGACGATTTTTTAAATGCGGAGCAAAACTATCTGGCAGCGCTAAAGTATTATGATGAACAGCGTTTTCATTTAATCGCTCTCGGCGACTCCGAAGAGCTTTGGGAAAATACTTTGCTTCAGGTTCGAAAACACAATAAGGCGACATTCGAAGCAGAGGGAGCATTTCTGAAACGAAACGCTTTCACCAAAATTTTCGGTAATCACGACCTGGATTGGGACGTCGACCCCCTCGCACCCGTATATCTGAAGGAACTCTACGGATCAGAAGTTATCGCGCTTGAAGCAGTGCTGCTGCAAACGAAAGTAGGTGGACGTTCATTGGATATCTTTTGTACGCACGGACATCAGGGCGATTTGCAAAGTGATGGCAATTGGTTTAGTAAATTTTTTGTCGCAAAAATATGGGCACCGCTACAGGCATATCTTGAAATTAATCCGAACACGCCTTCGTACGATAAATTGCTAAAGACCGTGCATAATAATATGATGTATGAGTGGTCAGCACAGCAGCAAGACACGCTACTCATTACAGGACATACGCACCAACCGGTATTTGCATCACTCACGCATGTGGAACGATTGGAGGTTCAACACAGGCGCGCCTTGATCGAGCATAACCGTGTCTGGGCTGAGGCTATTGAAGCGGAGATGAGCTGGCGCAGAAAAGACGAGCTCGATATCCGGCAGGAATATTACAAATTGAAACCGTGTTATTTCAATTCAGGTTGTTGTTGCTTCGCCGATGGCGACATTTCCGGAATTGAAATATCAGAAGGTAACATCAGACTAATTAAATGGAAACGAAATAGTGGTAACGGTTCTGTACGGACTGTACTGGAAGAAAAATCCCTTGCAGGAATAGCATCCAACCTGACTGTAATCAAACAGTAACGCTTTGCCGCATAGATCGTGGATTTAGAAACGTAATCACGCATCAAAAACGTCATGGCGTGACTGCCATTCTCTTACAACGTGCAAGCTTCGTCTGCGCCACCCCCTTGATTTCGAACGATGAAAAATTGATGCCTGTTCCCGAGAAACCTTTCGGAGCATACGCGCGACATTTCAAACAGTTTTGTTCTCGAAAGGAGTAGTCAGGGCAGCATACATGCCATAGTCGTCTTGTAATCGAGGGGATTCCTTAGGACCGGTGTCTCTTTTCATAGAAAGGGTTCAGTCGCGGAATGACGGTAGCTAATATTGCGCCGGTTCACGGTAAGGAATGAGTGTAGTAAAATTTATGCTTGTTCACTCCGACATTGCACGAATGATCTTCACTTCTCCCGCGATAATTCTGAATAATTATTTCACCCTACCGATAACAAATCTGAGTATACGGACACAACTTACAATTATTAATCTCCTTCGTTTGTTCAAAAGGTTTTTTCGCATCAAAAAGCTCGTCAAACAATTGTTTGAGACGTTCTTCAAATTCAGGTAAGTACGGTTCGATATCTCTTACCTGATCTTTTCCGGCCTTTAAGCCGAACGAAAAATTATCATCAAAGAGATTGATGCGATTGATCAAGCCCGGCTGCACCTGGTAAGCTGCCGATTCACCTGCAGGCATATAGTTCCGCTTGTACAGCATTGCATACACCAACGTCTGGAAAGCTGCCTTGTTTCTTTTGTCGTTCTGCGCAAACAACGAAGCAATGCTATCAAACTCGAGCTTATCTTTTCCGGTTTTGTAATCGATAATGCGCAGCACGTTTCCTTTTTTGTCGACACGGTCAATCTTGCCGCCGATCACGGCTTTGTATGGTTCCCTGTCAAGTTTGATTGTATGCGTGACACCTTCGTGCTCAAGCGCCTCCATTTCAAATGGCGCGTAACTTTTGTCTAGCTCGAGAATACGGAGTGCAAACTTTTTCACAATCTCCCTGACAACCACACGCTGCCCTTCATAATCAACTTCCTTTGACGGATCAAGCTTGTAAGCGCTGATGAATGCCTGGTCTATCAACGCATGAATACGATCATCAAGATTGTCATAGTCACTCACCTCGATTTGTTTGCTCTTCTTGCGTGACCTGATTTCACGGTAAAAGTTCTCCATAACTTCATGAAGGAAATTTCCAAGCACACGTGCGTCGAGCTCTTCCTCAACTTCATTTGCTTCTCTGATCTTAGCGACATGACGCAAATAAAATTTCAGACTGCATTCGATGTAAGTATTGAGTGCTGATGGCGAGATGCCTTTAAATCTCGGGTTGCCCTCATTGAGCTTGAACAGATCCTCCAGCACATTTTGATTCTTCGCAACTGTGATCGGCTTAATCCCAAGCGGTGCAATTTGGTGATGCAATATTTTTCTTTCGATGTCAACGCCCGACTCAAATATCAACTGCTGTAAATACCGGCTCATCTCACCCTGACCGAGCACATCTGTTTCCGAGTTATAGAAGAGGTGAATATTTTCAGCGCGCTGTAGAACACGATAGAACAGATAAGCATACATCGCATCCTGGTGTTCTGCTGTTGGAAGGCTATATGCCTTGCGGATATTAAACGGAATGTAAGATCCTTTGCTTGCGTTGCCAGGCAACGATCCTTCATTCAGCGATAGAACGAAAACGTTTTTGTAATCCAGGTTTCTTGTTTCAAGAACGCCCATGATCTGCAATCCTGCCAGCGGCTCACCTGTGAACGGTATCTTTTGACCTTTGCTCAGTTGTCGGAATAATCGCAAGAATGATTTACACGCCTGTTTAGCAGATTTTGTTCCATCTATCAATTGGATTTCGTTCCCGGTTTTTTTTCCTGTTGACCCAACGATCGTATCGAGACGGTTAATGATCTGTAAAAATTGAAAAGCGTATTCTTTGTCGAGCGCGCTGATGTGTTCCAGTGCGCCAATCTCTTTGATGATTTCTTTGAGATATAAAAGTAACGTGTGATTGAAGTCACCGCCCTCAGTTGCAAACTCGCGAAAGATCGCGCGATGCAGGTTTACTTCGCTTGCGAGATAACTCTTGGGTATATGAACCCAGTTTTCTTTTAAGATTTCTTTTCGCTTGGCATTAGCCAGTGGCGGATTGGCCGCAACAACGTACGGATGGCCCAAAACCGCGAGCGCCTGCCGGTGATTGAATTGATCGTGCTTTCTGTTGATCTGTAACTCAATAATGATCTCAATGAGATTAAACAACGGCGTGTAGGAGAGGGGAAACCCCATGGTGACGTTAAGCTTATCAATCGTCTCTGAAATACTGTGGAGTACGGGTAATAATAGTTTTTCGTCAGGAAGGACAATAAGTGTCTCCTCCGGATTCAATGCGTTTCTGGTTAATTCGTCATGCAGAATTTCAGCCAGGAGTTTTACCTGACCGATAGGCTGGGCGGCACCATACACTTTTACTTTCCTCGGCGTTTCCTTTCGGAACAAATGAGCGGGAATGTCTGCAGGAAATGTTTTTCCCAGGATGGTGTGATTGGAGTAATCTCTGAAGAACCTGCCGGCTTCCTGCTGTTCGTTGTTAAAATAATATGCATCAATGTCCCAATAGATCGTTGCATGGCGCGACAATACAAATTCACAGAGAATTTTTTCTTCAGCAAATGTCAGTGCGTTAAACCCGGCAAACACAAAATGTCTGTCGGCGGAAATGTTTGGAATGATCAATGAGATCCGTTCGGCTACATCGCGATGAAGCATCCCGTCGTATGCAAGATTTCTTTCAGCCAGGCGAGCCCGGAAATGGTTGTAAACTTCCGGTAGTTTTTTCCAGACATGAAGGAATCGTTTTTTATTTAGTGAGTCCTTTTCGTCAAAGTTTGACCAAAAGCTTTTAAGAAATGCTTTCTGTTCTTCCGTGAGATAATCGAAGCTTGTGTCAAGTTCTTTTTGGTGACTGAGATCCTTAAACAAATGGTCCGCATTGACCATGTATTTATCTGTTTCATCAAAATCCCGAAGCAGCATCTCACCCCAGAAAAAGAATTCGTCGAAGGGCTCGGTTTCAATTGCAGTCTCTTGCTTTCGCAGAACCTCATAATAGCAATTGTAGAGATGATGAATCAGCTCAAGTTTATCAGGAACGCTTGAGGTTGCAAAGCTGCCAACAAACTCTTCGACTGTTTGTAACGTCGGAGAGAAGACAGGTTTTGGGATTAACACACCGAGATATTTTCGGAAATACAACATCGCCCGGCGATTGGGAAATACGATCGTCACATTTTCCAAAGGGTGATAATTGGCGACGACCTTTTCAGCGACTTCGTGGAGGAATGTTTTCATTTAAAGTCCAAGCGTAAGTTGATCTTTAGCCACCGTCTTTTTTATTACCTTCTGCTTTCCGTCCTTCACCTCAATGATGGACTTATCAGTGAGGTAGACAACGTAACCTTCAATTTTGATGTAATTCATCCGCTTTAGGATTGTCATGTATTTCAACACCTGTTCATTGTCGGTCTTTTTCTGATTTCCCGTTTTAAAGTCGATAACAATTGCATGCTTGTCATTTGTCAACAGGCGATCAATCCGGATTTCTTCACCACCAGCTACCACGATCGGAATTTCGGTGCGCACAACCCATTTGTCAGAAAACCATTCCTGAACTTGCGGTATTGCAATAATTGCCGAGATCTCATTTTTGAGAAGTTCACGTTCGGATGGACCGATCTTGCCCGACATTTCGGCGCCAAGAAGAGCCGCACTGAGATCGTCGAGCGTTCTCATTTGAGATAGCACGGTGTGTACAACGACGCCGTAATTAATTTTCGCAAGCTGCGCATCCCCGCCTTCCGCGAAATAACCCGGCGCGCTTTTTCGCATCACGAGTTTGTTCTGCCAGCGTGTAGACCGGTAGGTGTTTAACGAGATGGCTGTTATATTTTCCGTACGCTTTTGTTTTGGCTGGTACGTCCAGTTGCCTGTTGATAAGATTACGTCCGTTGCATTCCAGTGCTGTTGTAATGCCGCGTTGGTCTGGATTGTTTCGAACAGGATTTCAGCAACCGAGTCTTTGTATCCTTTTGCTTTCGGCGCTGGTGCTGTGACGATTATTCCAGATTCAGCGCGCGTAAGCGCGACATAAAGCAAATTCAGATTGTCGAGATATGTTTGTGTTTGTTCCTCGCGATAGGTATCGTTAAAATAGGTCCGGTCAAGCCCGCCTGTATATTTAACCGGAATGAACCCTGCATCTTTGAACGGATCCTGATCCACATTAACCCAAAGATTAGGTGATTGCCACGTGTCGTGGTCAAGCGCCCACGCGCAAAACGGAATGATCACAAACTTAAATTGCAGTCCTTTTGATTTATGTACGGTCAGAATTTGCACTGCGTCAATGTCGCCGGAGATTTGAACAGATTTCTTTGCGCGGTTTTCTTCCCACCACTCGAGGAATGCGCCCAGGTCATTGCGCTCACGGTTTGTAAATTCAAGAACCAGGTCTTCGAAAGCCTGCAGATAGATTAACTCACCGCTTATTTTTCCAAGCTGAAAAATTTCAATGAGGACTTCGGTCAGTTCCAGTACACTTAGTTTTCTGAGTGATGTTTTTTGTTTTGTAAAGGCGTCTGGTAAATTATTTTCAAAGACTGCCTGGTTTGCTACGGTGAAAACTGCGGCGAGGTCTTTATCAGGCTCGTGCAAACGCGCGAACTCGTAACCCAACTGCGCGCGCGCAATGGCATTATCCGGATTCAGCAGATATTGCATCGCGGCAACCAGGAGATTCACGGAACTCGCTCCATCGACGCGCAACGATTCATTTGAAACAACATCGTATCGGCAATCAGGTTTTGCGTGTTCCGAAACCTTATACTGAAGCAGGTGCGATGCAATTCGCTGGCCTTCATCATTTTTTCTCACAAGGATTGCGATGTCCTTTAATGGTACGCCCTTTCGTTGAAGTTCCTCAAGGTGAGTTGGAACCATTTCAAGTGCGGTGGTTTTCCATTTTACTTTTGGTTCGACTTCAACTTCAGGATCTCCAAAAGTTTTTTCAGCCGTTTCTTCCGGAATGAATCTTACCTTAACAAAACCTGATTCTTCTTTAAATATCTGCTGCGTTACATCGCCATAAGCTTCATTCGCAAATGTTGTATTTGTACGTCCGGCAATGATTGCCGAAGCTGTTTTGAAAACCTCATTGTTAAATGATACAACTTTGGATGTGCTTCGAAAATTTTTATCTAGTTGATGGTTGCTGATTCTTTCCTCACCCACAAACCCGGCAATCTGGTTCTGCAGCAAGTTCAGATCACCGCCCCGCCACCGATAGATGGCCTGCTTCACGTCTCCAACCACAAGACTTTGATAGCCCTGATCGAGACTGTTCGTGATCAACGGCTGGAAATTTTTCCATTGCATGCCGGATGTATCCTGAAACTCGTCAATGAGATAATTCCGATAGAATGATCCGACCTTTTCATAAATGAATGGCGTATCACTGTCCTGGATGACACCGTTCAAAAACTTCGGCGCATCAGCGAGCAGCATCACGTTGTTTTCAACTTTGTATTCATTCAGCTTTCGCGCGATGTCAGCAAGCAGACCGAACACATACATGTTTTTCAAGGCCGTTTCTGCAGAAAATGCTTTTGAGAATTGCGTATCGTATGCGTCGAGAATTTCGTGAATGGCAGGAACTAATTTTGTTTCAGCAATGTGGATAATTTCCGCTGCGTGCCGCGTCGACTTCCCCGGCCATTTTTTCGCCTGTGTAAAATGATTACGGATACGTTCTCCTGGCTTGTCGATACTGCCAAGATTTTTTCGGGACGCAAAGGCATTAAAGAATGTCAGAAGCCCTGAATTTTTTCCATAACTAAAATCTTCAGCAGTCCACCCGTTTATTTTCAATATCTCCAACGCTTCACGCGCCGGCTTCGAAACCGACCTAAGGAATTGGCTCTTTGTTTTCCAGAGCTTTTCCCTCAGATTTTTAAAGTATGAAGGGCGTGCTGTTGCGATATTTATTTCCGGTTCAATTTGTTTAAACTCTTCGCGAAATATTTCTCGTGCGAATTCGATCAGGCTATGCCGTACATCCCACGCTTTTTCGTTTTCGAGATTTTCCTTGGCAAACTCAACAACCCATTCGGTCAGTTCCGTATTCGCCCCGAGTTCATCAATTAGATTATCGATTACTTCTTCGAGAATGGCCTCTTGTTCAACTTCGAGACGGTAATCGCCAACCAAACCAGACTCACGGGTGAATGATCGGATGACCTTTTGAAAGAACGCATCTATCGTGCTGATTGCAAACTGTGAATACCCGTGGAGGATAGCAGTTTGTACATTGTGGCTTCGTTCCTGAAATGTCTGCTTGTCGTAGCGAAGTTCTGTCATCAACTCATCCGCAAGTTCATTGTCGCGGCCGGTTGCAAATTCATTCAGATAAAATAGGATCCGGTCTTTCATCTCCTGCGACGCTTTATTGGTAAACGTCACCGCGAGAATGTACTGGAAATACATTGACTTATGCTGGAGCGCAAGCTTCAGGTATTCCTTAGCGAGCGTGCGGGTTTTTCCACTACCGGCTGAACTTCTGTAAATCGAAAAAACTTTCTCCACGATCCGTGATTTGAATCAACAAGTTTAACGACTATTTCCTGACAAGTAATGACAATGACAGTTTTTTTCCATAATGCGATATTGCTGCCAGGGAGGCATGGTTTTGATCGTTTTTCTCCCGAATCATCAACAACGAACTTATGGCTGACAACGCAAAAGCAAACAGATACGCGCTGGTTACCGGCGCAACAAGCGGCTTCGGTTTTGAATTTTCTAAACTGCTTGCAAAGGATGGATATAACCTTGTTTTGGTTGCACGTGACGAGCAGCGTTTGATGCAGATCACCGATGACCTCACGCAGACATTCATGATTGAAACAATTCCGATTGCGAAGGATTTATTTTCACCCACTGCCGCAGAAGAAATTTACACTGAGACAAAGGCGAAAGGAATCGATATTGAAATTTTGATCAACGATGCCGGCCAGGGACAACACGGTAACTTTATTGAATACGATATTGCCCGTGATGTTGATATGATTCAGCTGAACATCACTTCGCTTGTGGCGTTAACCAAATTTTATCTCAACGACATGGTGGCACGCGACAGTGGTAAAATATTGCAAATTGCTTCGATACTGGGTGAATATCCCACGCCGTACATGTCGGTCTATGCAGCAACGAAAGCATTTGTCATTTCCTTTTCCGCAGGCTTGCAAAATGAATTGAAAGACACGAAAGTCACTGTAACAACCCTATTGCCAGGCGCGTCTGATACGGACTTTTTTCATAAGGCAGGAGCAGAGCATACTGTTACTTATCGCGAAGAAAAGCTTTCGAAACCCGAAGATGTTGCAAAGGACGGCTATGACGCTTTGATGAAAGGTGAAAGCAAGATCACTTCGGGTTTGAAAAACAAAGCCTATACAGCGATGACCGCTGTTCTGCCCGAAGGCGCAAAAGCGGCGTCGATGGAAAAACAAATGCAGCCAAGCGAAAAGGAAAAAGGCCGCGAGCGAATAACACATGGACCATCGATCGAAGAGCGCGAGCGGATCGATTTAAAGACCGGCAGAGAAAACGGCGACTATAACGAGCATGAAGATCATGTTCACAAGAACGAAAATGAAGGGTTATGATAAATGATTTGATCGTATCGCGCAGCATCATGCTCGAAGCAGATGCTGCAACCGTTTGGAAATTATTGACAGATCCTGCGATGAGTACATGTACAATTGTGAAGTGTGCAGTGAATGGCGCGAGGGGAGTGAAATATCGTGGAACGATGCAGGTAATGATGAAGTAAAATTCCGCGGACGCATCGTCGAGGTCATTCCCGGACGAAAGTTCAAATATACAACGTTCGATGTACACGCAGGTGATGAAGACCATCCGGACAATTATATTCACGTTGACTACACACTGGTGCCGAAGAACGGCAGAACAGATTTGCAGGTAACATTGAGTAACTTTGGTGGCGATGACGCGCGATCCGAGCATGCCGCCGCCAGCCTGGATTTTGATGTGCTGCCGAAACTGAAAACAATGGCAACAGATCACGTTTCTTCAGTTCACTTTTAACACCAGGGCAAGCGACGAAAAACGGGCATTCATTTAATTGTTAGTAGGCTGATCCGATAGTTCTGATTTCTGTTCCGAATATTAGTTTTTCATGGACGCGTAGCGTTTCAGTTGCGGTCGTTCAGTTCGAACGTTTTTCCGGATGAAACACACGTGCGTTTAAGTGAAAAGATGAGGATAACATCGACAGGAGTCTTTACTATCTCCAGATCCAGGATGGTACACCATTGCCGATAACCGTCATTCGATTCGACTTCGATCGAGTCGCCGCGTTTGTAGTTGAAAATTTCGAAGTCGGCAGGGGAGAGCAATAGTTTCGAAGTAATAACCTGATCGTGTTTTAGATCATCTATATCTTCTTCCGGCAACTGGCCAATCACGAATCGAACAGGAATTGCACTCATAACTTCGTCCCTTTACATTCATTGATCTTACATGCGTGAGAGAAGTAACAGCCAGTTCAGCCTGGCTGCTGCTTTCGGCTTTGAACTGCACATATTGCCGTTAGATTGCGATGACGTACGTGCTCACTTTGCTAAAGGGAGCCGAATAAAGAAGCTTGCGCCTTTTCCTGCTTCACTTTCGCACCAAATATCACCTCCCATTGCATCGACAAATTTCTTGACGATCGATAGTCCCAGCCCGGTCGAAATTTCATTGCCAGTCGGCTTCGCTGTGAGCTTCTGATACTTACCGAATAGCTTTTTCTTATCTTCATCGCTGATGCCCGGCCCCTGATCCTTCACCTCGCCCTTTGCCTTACCGTTTTCAGTTGTAAGATTCACAAATACCTTGCGATTGGCAGGTGAAAATTTAATCGCATTCGAAATAAGATTCTCGTATGCCTGTTCTGAGTACATACGATCAGCTTCGATGATCACATCCTCCTGGATCGATGAAATCAGTTCTATCGATTTTTGTTGCGCGGTGACTTCAAAGCGTTGCACAAGATTCGAAAGTATTTCTGTCAGATTGATTCGCTCCAGCGTGATATTGACTTTCTTCGAGTCGATTGCCTCTACATCGAGGATTTTTCCAATCATATCCGTCAGGCGGTTCGTGCTGCTCTCAAGCATACCGATATATTGCTGCGTCTCCTCGTCAAGCTTGCTCGTCATTTTGATCAACGTCAGCAATCCTTTCATCTGGTTCAATGGACTCTTCAAGTCATGGGCAACAATCCCGATAAGGTTATTCTTTTCGTTGTTGAGATTCAGTAGCTCTTCATTTTTGTGAAGAATTTCATCCTTTTGTGTCTGAAGCTGCTCGTTCATTACAGTGATCGCTTCATTTGCTTCGTGCAGATAATCCGATTGATCGAGCAACGCTTCTTTTTGTAATTCAAGCTCTTTATTTTTTTCGAGAACCTGTTGATTCACCGCGTTCAGTTTCTCGGCCTGGTCGTAGATCTTTTGCTGTTGCTGGATAAGCTCCTTGTTTTTTTCGGAGATTTCCTCGTAGGCTTCTTCAAGCTTTTGCGTAAGAATGAGCAGATCTTTCTTTTTATACTCAAGCAAAATATTGTCAGACATCAGCGTGTCTTTTGTCTTGTTGAGTACCTCGATCTGTTTCTCGAGACGAACAGTGCGTTTGCCAAGTGCTTTCTGGAGAGCGGGATAAAAATTTTTGGACTTTTCGGCAAGCGTAAGAAGTCCCTGCGTCACTTCTGATTTTTGATCCCTGATGAAATGGATCATCTTGTCGTGACCGGCGAGGCTGGCTTCTGCTTCAGCCTGATTCAGAAAATCAAGTAAAGCAGAATGATGTCTTTTCAGGACTTCTTCAAATTCTTCAAAGTCATTCATAACTGTCCAACCCCAGGATTTTCAATTTGTCTGACTCACAATATGGCAAATCCTGACGACAACCACTTCAAAATGTATTATTTTTTTGAACATAGCTGTCTGATTGAATGTAATTCAATGTATTACTGAAATCGGAGTCGAAACAGCCGTTATGGTTTCTCTACTACCAGCGAAAATGTCTTCATCTTTCCGTCGTCGGCTTTCGAGTTGATCTCCAACGGATCTGAAACAATTTTTCCTTCGGCTTCTCCCTTTTCGTGGACGAGTCTTACGGTTCGGCCTTTTTGATAGTCACCTTCCTCACCGGGTGAAACCGTAACGCGCACCTGCACTGGGTGGCCTTCCTGGAAGGTTTGATATATTGCTGATTCGTCCGGTGAAATATTTACTGTTCTCATGAGTCAAATAATTTACATTTTGCACGGCCGCTGATAACAGCCTACCTTTATTTCTGAAAAAAGTATACCCGTTTATTTACCGTTGCTTACATGGTTACGATTGAAGACCTTCAGACGATCTGCCGGCAGTTTAATGCAGTCGCAGAAGATATCAAGTGGGAAAATCATTTGTGTTTTAACGTCGGCGGGAAAATGTTTCTCATTACAGCTCCGGACGAGTTACCCGTTTCCGCCTCATTCAAAGTTAATGATGAAGATTTCGATTTACTGAGTAATCGCGCGGGTTTCGAGCCTGCCCCGTATCTGGCGCGGTATAAGTGGATAAGGGTGGATGACATTACGTTGCTCACTGAAAAGCAATGGAAGAAATACCTTGCTTCTTCCTACGAGTTGATACTTTCGAAGTTGCCTGCGAAAACAAAAAAATCTATTTCCGGTGAGGAGGCAAAAAAGAGTGTTAGCCCGAAACCCGAAACCAAAAAAGTGAAATAATTCGCGACAGGCCCGATTCAGCTTTGTGTAAGTTTCTTTTCAAAATCGTTGTGCGCAGAATTTTAAACGTCCATACTTTAGAGGTGATTTTTGTCCATTCGACAAACAAATCCACTAGCTATGGACTATTTTAATTCTTTATCCCTCAGCGATAAGAGAAAGTTCCTCTGGGATCAGGGACGATATGTTATGACCACCGATTTTTACGGCGCCCGTGTTAAGCTATTCTCACTGAATACGTCATTTGTGGAGGTCTATTATCATCCCGTTGATAAGAAGGTGATGCGTATTTCTATTGCGAACGATGCCGACCTCAAGAAACACCTTTCGGGTATCAAGGTTTCCTTCTCTTAACGTATTTGTGTTTGCTTTGAAAATAAAAAAGGCATCCCGCGAGATGCCTTTTTTATTTTGTAACAACGAAATTACTGTGCTGCAGTAGTGTCAGCAGATACAGTTTGTGTTGTATCAGCAGCAGCAGTTGAATCAACTGTAGCTGGTGTTTCTGTTTCAACTGGGGTTTCAGTTGCAGGTTGCTCTGCAGGCTTTGAATTACATGCTGCAATTGCGAAAGAAAGAACCAGTGCTCCGGCAAAAAGTTTGAATGTTTTTTTCATAAGGGATAAAAATTTGACTTCATACCCGTTTTTGCTTCCGGTAACCCATTAAGAAGAAAAACTTTTTTTCTTTTTTAATTTGGGTTACGTTCAAGCCTTAATTGTATAAAGCCATCATTGAGCAGCCAGGTGCATTACATCGATGAATTGATTGTCAGCGAGATACGGCTGAAAAATGACCGTATTCTGCATGAGCTGTATAAGCTGCATTTCCCGATGATCAGGCGCCTTGTGATGGCCAATAGTGGGTCTGAACATGAAGCGAAAGATATTTATCAGGATGCGATAATCGCATTTTATGAGCGATGTCAGCAACCTGATTTTCAGCTCTCATGTAAGATTAGCACCTATTTGTATGCGGTTAGCCGCAGACTATGGTTGAAAAGGCTCAACGAAAAAAAGTGGACGCCCATGAGCATTCATGAGGCTGACGTGTTCCCTGATATTGACACAGAAATGGTTCGTGTGGATGAGAATGAGGCAAATATGGGGCGAATGCAACTTGCGCTTTCGCAGCTTGGTGAACCCTGCAATAGCGTTCTGCTGGATTTCTATTTCAATAAGTTTACAATGGAAGAGATTACTGGCAAATTTGGTTATACAAACACGGACACAGCCAAGAATCAGAAGTACAAATGCCTGCAAAGGTTGAAAAAATTGTTTTTTGCTAAATGAACGACTATGGATCAGGACATTATTGAAATGCTGGATCAATATTTCCGCAACGAGCTTTCACAGGAAAGACGTCGTGAAATAGATGAACGTTTGAAAAACGACGCCTCTTTCAAGGGCGAGGCGGAAAGACATTTCGCATTTCTGCAAACACTGGAGAATGCCGGACGACGCGCGGCTTTAAAGAATTCATTTGATCTCATCCATCAGCACATTCCTGCCGATGAACGCAAGCCGGTTGTTGTACCTTCTCCGGGCTTTCGCAGATTTTGGCCAGCCATAGCAGTTGCTGCTTCGGTTGCTTTGTTAAGCGTTGTCACGACAGTGCTGACCATGCAAAACGTTTCTGAAACTGAATCCAAATACATCGACCTGAGGAGAAATGTAGAGCAGATTCAAAGATCTCAAAAAGCGCAGAAAGCCATTCTCGATGATATCGCAAGCAAGAAGGCCGATCCTATTGCGGCGAGTTATACCGGCACCGGTTTCATGGTATCTGGTTCTGGTTATATCGCAACAAGTTATCACGTGATTCGCGACGCCGATTCTGTTTACATCCAGAATGAACGTTTCGGAATTCTCAAAGCCATTGTAGTGAGAACCGACCAGGTGAACGACGTAGCGATATTGAAAATTGATGATCCGGCATTCACTCCATCAGGGCAGCTTCCTTTTGTAATTACTTCTGCGCAATCTGATCTCGGTGCGGGTGTGTTTACGCTGGGCTTTCCGCGAGAGGAAATTGTATACGGCGAAGGCACCATCAGCGCAGCAACAGGTTATAAACAAAATGTGACAGCATACCAGATTGCAGTACCTGTGAACCCCGGAAACAGTGGTGGCCCACTTGTAAATCAAACCGGCGAAGTTGTCGGGATGATCAGCGGTATTCAAACAGAAGCGTTGGGTGCAGCCTTCGCGGTTAAATCGAATATTCTGCTCGATGTGATCAATAACATCCCGGCCGACTCGCTGGGAAAGTCAATCCAACTGTCGCGTTACAACAGACTGAAGAATCATGATCGCACGCAGCAAGTTAAGCGCCTTCGCGATTATGTCTTTATGGTCAAGGTATATAACCAGCGGTAGGCCAGCAGTATCGTTGTACCTCCATTGGTACTCATCTTTCTTCTGGTAAAAGCAAGTTTTTTTGGTTAACTTCTCTGCACAGTTTCAGCAGATGGAATTGCATGTTTAGACATTTTTCCATTAAAACATGTCCTTATGAAATCCAGGAATTTAATTCTCGTCTGCATCCTCCTGACGATCATATCGTCAGCATGGTGCCAGAAGATTGGTTTACTGATGGATAGTTATGTCGTTGAAAGATGGCGTACCGATCAAAGCTTATTCATAGAAAGAGTTAATGCGTTAGGAGGAAAGTGTATTGTCGAAGTGCCACATGGCAATGCAGAAGAGCAGGTTCGTTTGGGTAAAAAGCTCATCGCCGAAAAAGTCGATGTCCTCGTGATCGTACCAACGGATGCTGACCGCGCGGCAGAGATTGTTGCCGAGGCGAAAAAGGCTAACATACCTGTCATCTCTTACGACCGGATGATTGCAAGCAAGGACATTTCACTCTATGTGTCGTATGATAATCATAAAGTCGGCGTTCTTCAGGGCGAATATGCGATGGAACGAAAACCCGAGGGCAACTATCTCTTTTTGAACGGGCCGAAATATGACCGTAACAGTATGATGTTCCGGAATGGCCAGATGGAGGTATTGAAGTCAGGAATAGAAAGTGGAAAGATCACCGTGGTAGCTGATTTCATTCTCGAAGACTGGAGTGAGTTGGAGGCGATCATGAAGGTAGAGGAATACCTGGCTGGGTCAAATCCGGTACCGGATGTGATTATTGCCGCCAACGATGCACTTGCAACCGGTGCACTCCAGGTTCTGCCACGTGATCTGATTGGTAAAATAATTCTGACAGGGCAGGATGCAGAAAGGGGAGCGCTTCGGCAGATTGTCGCTGGCCACCAAAGCATGACAGTTTACAAGCCTATTAAGCCGCTTGCTTACAACGCGGCCGAAAGCGCAATGAAGCTGGCAAAAAAACAGCCGGTGGAATCCGTAAAAATGAAGATGCTGAACTATGAAGTCAATGCGATATTGCTGGATCCGATGACGGTGGATAAATCGAATTACAAAGATACCATCGTGAAGGATGGGCATCTGAGCATGGCGGAGATCAACTGACACATAGGTAGACCGTTGGCATACCTTTTTATCTATCGTAAGCACGATCTATTTATATATATTAACATCACATCTGAAAAGGACGAGCCCGTAAGCCCGTCCTTTTCTCTTTTACCACTTGTGTAGATCAATCCCTATCTATAAGTTCGGGTTTAAACAAACACCATGAAGCTTCGATTCATTTTCTATTTACTGCTGCTATTCGCCTATCAGACCACCATCGCACAGGCACCACGTGATCTGAAAGATCTTTCTTTTATATCCGGGAAATGGATCGCTAGTACCGATTGGGGCGACATGGAGGAAAACTGGAGTGAACCGATGGGAAATTCGATGATGTGCGCGTACCGTTGTGTCAAAGACGGACAAGTTGTGTTCTACGAATTTATCGTGATTGAGCAGGGGCCTACAGGGCCGGTGATGAAACTTCGTCATTTCAGCCCGGGTAACATCGCCTGGGAAGAAAAAGACAAACCTTATGAATACCCGCTTGTCTTTCTCGATACGGACCGCGCCCGGTTTGAAAGACCAGACAAGAAAACGTCGCTTACATTTTTTCGTGTGTCGAGAGATAAGCTCGACGTAACCCTGGAACGTCAGGATGAAGAAGGAAAATGGGTGCAAGATGTTTTCCACTACACACTTTCAGAATAATGAAAAACGCGAATCCGCATATTGTTTTGTAAGAAATCGCGACACTTCCCACAATTTCATTCTGTGAATTTGGTTTACTTTCAGAATGAAGAAGAGTGTTGTTGTGATGTTGCTGCTGCTTCCCTCACTTGCTGCAGCGCAGGTTGATTCCGTGCATAGACCAGATGTCATTAGGTTCGCCGACGGCATTGTTCACACTTACACTTCGCCACTGCGATGGAAGAAAAGTGACTGGGCAAAGTTCTCCGGTGTTGTACTTGGAACAGCCGCTCTCACATTAGCAGATAAACCAATTCGAAATTTCTGGATCAACAAAGATGAAAACGTGCTCGATCATGTTAACCGCGTCGGATATCATTACGGAAAGCCATACTGTGGTTTTCTTTTAGCTGGGGGGCTGTACTCTACCGGAATCATTTTCAAGAATGAATGGCTGCGTGAAACCGGAACAGCGCTCGTGACCTCACTTGCTGCGGCTGGTATGTTGGAAATGGCATTGAAACCCTTGATTGGTCGCGCCCGTCCGGAGAATGAACGCGGCAATTATGTGATGACGTTTTTCAACGAAGAACCGAAGTACCATTCTTTTCCTTCCGGACACGCTTCGATGGCGTTTACGGTTTCATTTGTAATGGCAAAACGTGTTGAAAGTTTACCCATAAAGATATTTTTCTACACACTTGCTGGATCAACCGCAGTATGTCGTCTTTATTCGGATGCTCATTGGACTTCCGATGTCGCATTTGGCGCATTACTCGGATGGTATTGCTCCGAAGCTGTTGTTCAGAAACTGAAGCAGAATCGGCTTAGACCCAAGCGCAACAGAAAAACTGATATCAACATGACACCCTACCCGGGTGGCATGACACTTCGCGCAACATTTAATTAGCGCTTAAAGATAGCTGAGCCACCAATGACTATGGGTTGATTTGTATCGGTTGTACCATTTGCAAAGTGGGTACAACGCTATCACAACTGCCATCCACCCCAGGTACGCGAGACCCAGCGAGTACCCGCCTTCGCCGGTAATGCCTCCAAAGGATTGGCTGAAATGAAAATCGATTTCTGAAAAGCTCCTTCCTGTCTTATTCATAAAGAGCACAAGCGAAATCGCATGAATGAGGAAGAAGTGCAGGATGTAATAGAACAGTGGCACCCTTCCAAAAACAAGAAACGGTTTCAGCGTATTGCCGACATTATATTTCTCGAACGCCGCGAGCAACAACAACACAGGTCCAAGTGTCATCAGGGAATAAAGCAATGATGGTGGATACTTCGTCGTATTTAAAAAGCTCATCAGGGTAAACGTCATATTTTTTTGTTCACTCCATGGCGCAGGATCACCATAGAAATTACTGAACCGCAGGACGATAAATAACAGAATTGCCGATACACCGAGTCGAGTAAGGATTTGTAATCGTTGTGTTGGGTCGAAGGTTTTTTCATACATCCGTCCGATACAATAGCCGAGCATCATAATGGCAAGCCAGGGGATCAGAGGATAAACGACAAATAAGCTATGTCCCGGAGTTATCTCAACAAAACCCGATTGATGAATAAATGCCCAGAGTGCAAAACCTGTTTCGCCTGGATTTAACTGGATACCATCGGTTGCATTATGCCCGATTAGCAGCACAGCACCCATCGACAAAATTGCCATGTATGGTAAGTGGATCAGCGCCGACATGCAAACCATTGCCGCGCCGATGACCCAGATCACTTGCAGAAACGTGACATCGTAATAGAAGTTGAAAAGGAAACTAAAGCGGATCACGACAACTTCCAGAACAATTAACCATAAGCCGCGTGTTAACAGAAACATGGAAAGCGCCTGTTTCGATTTTTTACGCGAACTGATATAGATCGATGTCCCAGCCAGGAATACAAACGCCGGCGCACAGTAATGCGTGATCCACCGCGTGAAAAAAAGTGCCGGGTAGGTTGTCGTGAGGTCGGTGGGATTGTAGTTGAACGCACCGAGATGAAAGTAGTCGCGTGAATGATCAAGCGCCATAATCACCATGACGATCCCGCGAACAAGATCGATCGAGGAAATTCGCGCTTTGTCGGTTGCCAGATCTGTAGGTATTGGTCGGGATAGCGTAGCGGTGGTCATATTGCCGGATGGTTTGACTAGGTTTTTTACGACATTTGCTAACTGAAGTTCGGAAAATGCCGGTTAATCTCGAACAATTTAATGCACAATCGAAGAACAAAGCTGCCGAGAACAAGAAGTTTCTGACGGGCTTGAAGAAACGCGACTCCCGCAAAGTGGATGATGCATTCCACTCAACGCACGAAGAGGTATTCGAAACGTTTGACTGCCTTACATGTGCTAACTGCTGCAAAACAACCAGCCCGATCTTTTATCAGAATGACATTGAACGCGTAGCGAAGTCGCTGCGAATGAAGCCTGGGGATTTTATCGAAAAGTATCTTCGCGTTGATGAAGACAAAGACTATGTATTAAAATCTTCGCCCTGCCCGTTTCTTGGTTCCGATAACTATTGCTCGGTCTATGAAGATCGGCCGAAAGCATGTCGCGAGTATCCGCATACCGATCGAAAAAAAATGGTTCAGATTACCGACCTCACTTATAGGAACACCCTGGTTTGCCCTGCCGTTTTTGAAATTGTTGAAAGACTGAAACGTATTGGCTGATTTACCCAGTAAGTTTCCTGGGTAATATTCTTATCTTTCACTATAACTGAAAATCCGTTAAGGACATTAACCGAAAGAAACCCCGCTCTCCATGGAAATTGAAAAACTTGAACTTTATCGCAGCATTGCCGAAATGGCGTATGTAATTGCCAAAGCAGACAAGGGCCTCAGCAGCCAGGAACGGATCGCGTTTTATGATGTGATCCAGAAAGAGCTCGATTACGACTCCTGGGCCGCCCAAAGTCGTTTTGAGTTGCTCGATGAAGTGATCGATCCGAGCCTTGACAAGACATACAATGATGCGATCAATGATTTCAAGAGGTACAAAAAACATGTAACACCGGAAGTGAAAGAGAAAACCATCCGTGTGATGCAAAAGGTTGCCGATGCATGTAATGGCTTCAATGAAAAAGAGGCGTTTATCATTGATCGCGTGAAGCGTGACCTTGATGCGTTATAAGGTCAGCCAGGCGTCATCCGATTTTATTCGCGAGCTTGCGTTTCCGCAAGAGCAAACTCAAAATATCTTGTGACATCCTGAAAACCAAGTTGGCGGTATATTCCCGCTCCATCTTCCGAGGCTTGTAATACTACCTGTTTGAATCCCCGTTTTTTAAGTTTGTTCAACGCATATATCATCAACGCTGTACCAATCCCTTTTCCTCTTTCGGTAGCGCGCGTCGCCAGACCATAGATCCCCGCAGTCTCATCGTCAGTCGGAAAGATCTCAACTCCGCCAGTCGCAATTTCATTTTCAGAATATATTGCATAGTTAAGATTGTGATTCTCTTTCATAATTGTAGAGGCCACGCGATTATAATATTCAATTGTGTTCGCGTCAGGAGGGGTTGCCAATGATGCGAGTAAGTTGCTGTACGCTTCCAGGTCCTGAACCGATTTTACATCGCGAATGTGAGTGTGCAAATCATGGTGAGAAGGTTGGTATGCATCTAGATTCAGAATCATTCCTGGTTCTGCTTCTACCGGCTTTCGGGTCAATCCGAAATCACTCAGCATAGCAGTGATTCTTGCAGTCAGGTTTTCCTCCGAGATCCACAAGCAAAACGGAAGGCGGCCTTTTTCCTTGAATCGACTTATTGCCCTCATCAATTCGGTGGAAGAAATTTTTTTACTATCGCGAACATGAATGATGTTGAAGGTATCTGAGGCGATACCACTATCAACGTAAGTAAGTCCAGGGAAGCGGAAGACGTTCATACTCGGGGTTGCGCCTGGAAGAAACGAAGCATGTCGGTCGAAATTTTCTATGACAGCATCCGGCTTCAGCTGAGTCTTGAGCTTTACCGGGATCCAGATCTCTTCTTCTGAATCCGTGTCGTTGTTTTTGTATTTTTCACCGAGCACTTCAAAATGTGGTCGGTCGTCTAGCAAGTATTCCGACTGCGGAAGCCATTGATTGAGGATGTATTCGAAAGTGCGTTTATCGTTACTGGATCCTTTATGTTGAAAAACCGCATACATCCCGGACGGGAGTGTAAACTTTTCCAGGCCTGGTGGGATTTCATTAAAATTGCGAACTTCTATCAGCGCCCACTTTTGAAATTCTTTTGAAGGATCAAAGTTTTCAAAAAACGAAGGAGGGTAAATCTGAAGCGAAACGAGATCAGCCGATACAGAATTGGTGATTTCTTTTCTTGAAGGCATTACACTTCGCCAAAGTTCACCTGTTCGGTTATTGATAAAACTCATGGTCAAATTTTTTCCGATGAACTTCTTCTCTTTGAGATATTGTATACGTGGGATCATCTGCGCTGGGTCAAGTCCAATCTATACGGAAAAAATGCCGGCTTTGTTGTAGAAAAGAAAAAGGTACTCTCGCGAATACCTTTTATAAACAATGTGATTAATTCTATCCCTGGCTAAACAACCTGCGCTTCAAGCTTTTGAGCAAGCACTGATTTCGGAACGGCACCAACCTGCTTATCCACAATCTGACCGCCTTTAAAAACCAACAGCGTTGGAATGCTTCTGATACCGAAACGTGCAGTCACATTAGGATTCTCATCAACGTTTAGTTTTCCGATAACGGCTTTCCCGTCATAATCGCCGGCAAGTTCTTCAACCACAGGACCGATCATTTTACAAGGTCCGCACCATTCAGCCCAGAAGTCTACCAGCACGGGTTTATCGGAATTAATTGTTTCGTCAAAATTGGCGTCATTAAGTACAATTGCTTTGCCCATTTTTTTAAGATTTTTTATGTTTCTAATGTATCGAACACAAAGATATACCCATTAGTTCATCGTTTACAACTTTATTGTCGCTAACGCGGCCGGTTACAGGTTAATCTCAACTTCAGCTACCTTTTTCATCTTTTTAACCATGTCATTGATCGGATTCACCCTGAACTTCCGCGACATCAACTCAAGGTTAATATTTTCGCCATCGTCTTTGAGCTTCAAATAGAGTGGCGTGCTTCCCGAAAATTCCAGGCAAACGTCCTCGATCTTCCCAATGAAGTCGGCTGTGATATCGGTCGTATTGATTCGTAGCGATACACCTTTACTTCGCTTCAACCCGATTTCGTTTAAGAGATCGATATGCCTGATTTTGAATTCCAGGTTTTGTTGTCCCCAGTTGTTTTTGACAACCGAGCCTTCGATGAAAAGGAACCACCCGATGTTCATGAAGTTTTTGAATTTCAGATAGTCCTCGCCGAAAAGAACAAAAGATGCATTTCCGGTATAATCCTCTATATAAAATTTACCGAATGGCTTTCCGGTCTTTGTGGTACGATGTTCAACATTGGTGACAATTCCACCCAGTTTAAGTTCACGGCCTGCAAGGTTTTCAATTTCATTCAACTGGTTGCAGGCCGCCGTGCAGAATGTTTCCATTTCAAACTTGAAATTATCGAGCGGATGGCCGGAGATATAAATCCCGACAACCTCTTTCTCGAGATTCAGTTTTTCCAGTTCGCTAAACGCTTCAACTGTTTCAATACGAGGTTTCGGCATCGCAGCACCGCTTGATCCACCGAAAAGGCTTGCCTGCGAACTCAGTTCTTCCTGCTGTGCCTTTGCTGCATACCGGATTGCTTTTTCAATCAGGCTGATATCGCCATCTCTTGCATATACATACTGCCTTCTGTGCAGATCTTTAAAGCAATCGAACGCGCCTGAAAGCGCGAGACATTCGTACGTTTTTTTGTTGACCGATCGTTGGTTGAGTCTTTTAGAGAAATCAAAAATATCAGCGAATATTCCTTTCGCATCGCGTTCCTGGATGATGGCTTCGACAGCGGATTCGCCAGCACCTTTGATCGCGCCAAGTCCAAAACGAATTTCACCGGCCTTGTTAACTTCGAAGTAAACGCCCGATTCATTCACATGCGGACCAAGAACTCTTATGCCGAGATTCCGGCATTCTTCAATGAAGAACGTAACGTTTTCAAGGTTGCTCTGCGAATGCGTTAACACCGCAGCCATGTACTCGGCGGGGTAGTTAGCTTTTAAATATGCTGTGTGATACGCAACCAGTGAGTAGCACGTAGAGTGCGATTTGTTAAAGGCGTATTGCGCAAATGCTTCCCAATCGGTCCATACTTTTTCGCAAATGGATTTTTCGTGTCCGTTGTTCTTGCATCCTTCGATGAATTTATCTTTCATCTTATCAAGAACAGCCTTTTGCTTTTTACCCATCGCTTTCCGCAAAACGTCAGCATCACCTTTGCTGAAGCCGGCCAGCTTCTGCGAAAGCAACATTACCTGCTCCTGGTACACAGTGATCCCGTAAGTTTCGGCCAGGAATTCATCCATACCAGGCAGGTCATAGGTAATTTCTTCACGGCCATGTTTACGGTTAATGAACTTTGGAATGTATTCCATCGGCCCCGGCCTATAGAGCGCGTTCATCGCAATGAGATCTTCGAACTTATCGGGTTTCAGCTGTCGCAGATACTTTTGCATACCCACGCTTTCAAACTGGAACGTGCCCGTTGTTTCGCCCCGTTGGAATAACTGGTAAGTAGCAACATCGTCGAGCGGTACATCATCAATGTTGATTTCGATGCCCTTGCTTTTCTTAATATTTTTAAGAGCAGTCTTAATAACACTCAGTGTCGTTAAACCAAGAAAGTCCATCTTCAGCATGCCGGCGCTTTCAACAACGCTGTTGTCGAACTGTGTAACGAGCATATCCGAGTCTTTCGCGGTCGCCACCGGAATCAGGTTGGTCAGTTTATCAGGTGTAATAATTACACCGCACGCATGAACCCCTGTATTCCGGACGGAGCCTTCAAGAATAACAGCTTGTCTCAGGACTTCTCCCTTGAGGTTATCTCCCTTCTTCGCATCCCCGAGTTCCTTTACTTCTTCGAATGCCGAATCGAGTGAGGTACCTGGTTTTTCAGGAACAAGCTTCGCGAGAATGTTTGCTTCCTGTAGTGGCAACTCCATGACACGAGCGCAATCGCGAATAGAAGACTTCGCGGCCATCGTGCCATAGGTGATGATCTGAGCTACCTGCGTTTTTCCATATTTCTCGATTACATATCGCAGCACCTTATCACGCCCTTCATCGTCGAAGTCAATATCAATATCGGGAAGAGACACACGATCGGGATTCAGGAAACGCTCGAAAAGCAAGTCGTATTTGATCGGGTCAACGTTTGTAATCCCTATACAATATGCAACGGCAGATCCCGCTGCTGAACCACGACCAGGACCAACACTCACCCCCATCTCGCGGGCTTTCGAGGTAAAGTCCTGCACGATGAGAAAATATCCCGGGTAACCGGTTTTTTTGATCGTCTCCAATTCGAAATCGAGACGATCGGTAATGTCGGCAGTCAGTTCTGCATATTTCCTTTTTGCCCCTTCATAGGTAAGGTAGCGTAAATAGTCATCTTCGGTACTGAACTCAGTCGGGATATCAAACTTCGGAAGGAGCACGCTTCTTTCAAGCGTGTAACTTTCAATTTTATCGTAGATCTCAGACAACGTTTCAATTGCAGCGGGAAGGTCAGCAAACAGTACCTTCATTTCATCCTGCGATTTCAGGTAGTATTGATCGTTGCTCAGACCGTAACGTGTTCCCCTGCCGTGACCAATCGGCGTCGACTTGAATTCACCCTCTTTGATGCAGAGAAGCACATCATGCGCTGGCGCTTCTTTTTTGTCCAGGTAGAACGACTCATTCGCGGCAAAATATTTTACGCCATACTTTTCAGCGAAACGCAACATGGTCTCATTCACGTGATCTTCTTCCGGAATTCCGTGGCGATTCAATTCGACATAAAAGTCTTCACCAAACTGCTGATGCCACCACTTAAACGCTTCCTCTGCCTGTTTTTCACCAACGTGAAGGATCAGATACGGAACCTCACTGCCTAGCGACCCCGTTGTCGCAATCAAATCCTGTTTGTATTCCTGAATAAGCTGTTTATCGATGCGCGGATAGATGCCATAATTGCCTTCGACAAAACCGAGTGAACTTAACTTGGCAAGATTGTGATATCCATTTTTATTTTTCGCAAGTAATACCTGATGGTATCTTTTATCGGGATTGTCCTTTGTAAATTTTAATTTCAAACGTTCTTCTGCGATAAAGAACTCACAGCCAAGAATCGGTTTTACGGCCTGCGAAAGCGCTTCCTTTACAAATTTGAAAGCGCCGTACATGTTTCCCAGATCGGTCAGCGCAATTGCTTTCATGTTAAGCGACTTTGCTTTTGCAACCAGCGTTTTTATGTCCGGAGTTGCATTCAATACTGAAAACTGTGAATGAACATGAAGATGGAAGAATGGTTTGTCAGCCAACAGCTGCGCGTCTTCGTTACTTTGATAGGTGGCAGCTTTCTTTTTCTCCCGCTTTGTAAAATTCGCCGCTTCGAGGTTTGGCGCTTCGTAAATGATATCTGTAATAATCGTATCGTCAAAAGGCTTGACAACTTGTTTTGATATCAACCCAAAGAAACATTTCGCCGTTGCGTCTACATCGTATGCCGCGTCGTGTGCATCGCCGAAATCTTTTCCAAAAAGCTTTTCATGAAGTTCAACGAGGCGTGGCATTTTCAATCTTCCGCCAATGCCACCGGCGATCTTACAAAAGTCAGTTGAGACAATTCCTGTGTCAATTTTTTCAGGTCTCGCAATCAGGTCCGGATCAAGTTGATGGCGGATGAATTCGGCGCCAAGAATGCTAATATCGAATTCAATGTTATGTCCAACAAGAAGATTGGTTCTCGTCAGATCGCCGACAAAAGCTTTAAGAACGATATTGAAGTCATGTCCTTCTTCGAGTGCGCGGCGCGTTGATATGCCGTGAACCTGCTCTGCCTTGTATGGGATATCAAATCCATCAGGTTTAATAATGAAGCTCTTCTGTGATAACAGCTTGCCTTGGTTGTCGTGCAATTGCCATGCAAGCTGAACTACGCGCGGCCAGTTATCCAGGTCAGTAATGGGAGCAGTCTTATTATGCGGAAGACCGGTGGTCTCCGTATCGAAGATTAAATACATGAATGAGTGGTGGTTGAACCGGTAAAGTTAACCGTAATTCTAATATTAGGCCGCGTCAGGAAGGTTCCGTTATAATCCCAAATTGAGATTTTATTACAATTTATTACGAGTTTCTTACATGGTTATATCGCAGGACATATTTTAACTATTTGATAATCAATTACTATACAAAAAAGGTCTGATTATTGAATAAGGTAGATTACGAAACCCTAGTCGCGTATGAAAGCCCTGTTTGAAAAAATCATTTCGATCATCAAGAGAGAGTGGTTTTTGTTTGTAATGTTGGTAGCAATTGGTGTCATCATCTTCTTGTTTTCAGCCTGTCAGTTATTATAAATCAGTTCTTATTTAGAACTTTTTAAAATAGAGAACATCGTTGTTTGGTAAATGCTCGGGAAGTATTTTTGGCGCACTCCTAAACTTCACGAGACACACTTAATATGAATTGGTTTACCAACTTTTTCTCCAGTAGCATCGGGAGAAAATTGCTGATGGCTCTGACGGGTCTTTTTCTCATTCTTTTTTTGGTTGTTCACCTGGCAGGTAATCTGCAGCTTCTTCATAATGATGAAGGCCAGGCATTTAATGTCTATGCACATTTCATGACAAGCAACCCGCTTATTAAAGTTATCTCTTACGTTAACTATGCTTTGATCCTTTTACATGTGATCGTTGCAATTATGCTCACACGGGCTAATTCAAGTGCCAGAGGAGGCGTCGGTTACGCGGTAAAGAACAATCCTTCAACGTTGGCTTCCCGTAACATGGGAATTCTCGGAACACTGATCCTTATTTTCTTAGTGATTCACTTGCGTGGATTCTGGTATGAAATGCACTGGGGCGGAATCGCGACCAGAAACTACGAGGGCACAGATTACAAAGACCTGTTTGCAGTTGTGGATTTTGCTTACTCGAATATCTGGTATGTAGCGGTATACGTTGTGAGTATGATCGTCTTGGCATTCCACCTCTATCACGGATTTGGCAGTGCATTTCAAACACTTGGGTTAAATCACATCAAGTATAACGGCGTGATAAAATTCGTGGGCGTGGCATTCGCAATCATTGTGCCTGCGCTTTTTGCGCTCATTCCAATCATGATGTACCTCAACTAGATTCTGAATATGAAATTAGATTCAAAAATCCCTGAAGGACCGATATCCGAAAAATGGGAGAAACATAAGTTTAATCTCAAGCTGGTTAATCCGGCAAACAAAAGAAAATATGAAGTGATCGTTGTAGGTACCGGTCTTGCCGGCGCATCTGCGGCTGCTTCATTGGCTGAGTTGGGGTATAACGTAAAAGCATTTTGTTTCCAGGATTCGCCAAGACGCGCGCACAGTATTGCCGCACAAGGTGGAATCAACGCAGCGAAGAATTACCGAAACGACGGCGATAGTGTTTACCGTTTGTTTTATGATACAATAAAAGGTGGCGACTACCGCGCTCGAGAAGGAAATGTTTATCGCCTGGCCGAAGTCAGTGTTGATATTATCGACCAGTGTGTGGCGCAAGGTGTTCCATTTGCACGTGAGTATGGTGGATTGCTTGATAACCGCTCGTTTGGTGGCGCGCAGGTTTCGCGTACGTTCTATGCACGTGGACAAACCGGTCAGCAGTTATTGCTTGGCGCATACAGTGCACTTAATCGCCAGATTGCCGCAGGAAAAGTGAAAATGTACAATCGTACAGAAATGCTTGACCTTGTTGTTACCGATGGAAAGGCGCGCGGTATCATCACCAGAGACCTTGTAACCGGAAAAGTAGAAGCGCATTCCGGACACGCTGTCCTGTTGTGTACCGGTGGATATGGTAACGTATTCTTCCTGTCGACTAACGCAAAAGGATCCAACGTAACGGCTGCATGGCGCGCTCACAAAAAAGGCGCGTTGTTTGCAAATCCATGCTTCACACAAATCCATCCAACGTGTATTCCCGTTTCCGGCGATCACCAGTCGAAGCTTACGCTGATGTCTGAGTCGCTTCGCAATGACGGACGTGTATGGGTTCCGAAGGTTGCCCGGCCGGGATTGAAGGCAAAAGATGCGGTGAGTATCCCTGAGGCTGACAGAGATTATTTCCTTGAAAGAAAATATCCATCGTTCGGAAACCTTGTTCCGCGCGATGTGGCTTCCCGCAATGCAAAATATGCGTGTGATGAAGGAAGAGGCGTCGGATCTGGACTTGCCGTATTTCTTGATTTCGCTGACGCTATCAAACGCGACGGGAAAAAGTTAATTGAAGCAAAGTACGGTAACCTGTTCGATATGTATCAGCAGATCACCGGCGACAACCCGTATGAAGTTCCGATGATGATCTACCCGGCGGTTCACTACACGATGGGGGGACTATGGGTCGATTACAACCTGATGACTAGTGTACCCGGACTGTACGCGCTTGGCGAGGCTAACTTCTCAGATCACGGCGCCAACCGTCTTGGGGCAAGTGCGCTGATGCAAGGTCTCGCTGATGGCTATTTTGTTATTCCGGCTACGATAGGCGATTACCTCGCCAACATTGGCTGGAGCGATAAAGTAGCTACGGATCATCCGGCGTTCAAAGAAGCGCTCGCGAATGTCCAGGGTCGATTGTCACAACTGTTAAGCATCAAAGGAAAGAAAACGGTTGATCAGCTTCACCGCGAACTCGGTTTGACCATGTGGGATTACTGCGGTATGTCGCGCACGGAAGAAGGTTTGAAAAAAGCCAAAGTGAGAATCCAGGAGCTTCGCGAAGAATTTTGGAAGAACGTCAACGTACTTGGTAGCGGAAATGAACTAAACCAGGAGCTTGAGAAAGCCGGACGCGTGGCGGATTTTATGGAACTCGGTGAATTGATGGTTGATGATGCGCTCAACCGTTCTGAATCGTGTGGAGGTCACTTCCGCGAAGAATCACAGACTCCTGACGGCGAAGCATTGCGTAAGGACGATCAGTTTTCTTATGTTGGAGCATGGGAATACACTGGTGATAATAAACCGGAGGTTCTGCATAAGGAAGACCTGAAATTTGAAAATGTAAAACTCACTCAACGTAGCTATAAGTAATATGAAGATCACGTTAAAGGTTTGGCGTCAAAAGGATAATAACAGCAAAGGCGCATTCAAGACTTACCAGCTTGATCATGTTTCGGCGGATATGTCTTTCCTTGAGATGTTCGACGTACTGAACAATGATCTTGTGATGAAGGGTGAGGAACCAATCGCATTCGATCATGATTGCCGTGAAGGTATCTGCGGCATGTGCAGTATGTACATTAACGGTAAGCCGCACGGTCCGCTGCAAACAACCACTTGCCAGCTTCACATGCGCACGTTCAAAGATGGCGAGACGATCACAGTTGAGCCATGGAGAGCGAAGGCTTTCCCGGTCATCAAGGATCTCGTTGTCGATAGAACTTCCTTCGAAAGAATTCAACAAGCCGGTGGATATATTTCAGTGAATACCGGTGGCGTGCCCGATGCTAATGAAATCGCCATTCCAAAACTGGAAGCCGACAAGGCGTTTGATGCAGCTGCCTGTATTGGCTGTGGAGCCTGCGTAGCCGCGTGTAAAAATGCTTCAGCAATGCTCTTCGTCAGTGCAAAAGTATCGCAGCTTGTACTTTTGCCACAAGGACAACCTGAACGTAAGGCCCGTGTTGAAAACATGGTTGCGCAGATGGATGCCGAAGGTTTCGGATCTTGTACAAACACACTTGCGTGTGAAGCAGAATGTCCGAAGGGAATCAGCGTGACAAATATTGCCCGTATGAACCGCGAATATTACTCTGCAAAGATCGGCTCGGAAAACATATAAGAAAAGCTGTAAGACTTGCTATGAAGCCACCAGACCGGTGGCTTTTCTATTCGGCCAATGACATACTTTTCCATTGCTCCAGCCTTTTATCCATGAGCGCGAACCAGAGCGGCGGAATTGTTGCTATAATGATCATCGTTGGATATCCAAAAGGTAGCTGTGGACTTTCATCATAATGATTCAGGATCTGGTAACGCTTGTAGGCATTAGCATGATGGTCGGAATGACGCTGCAATTGGAATAAAAAGAAATTACTGAGCAGGTGACTTGCATTCCAGGAGTGAACAGGATTCACGCGTTCAAATCTTCCCGGTGATATTTCTTTTCGCATGATGCCATAATGTTCAACGTAGTTCACTAACTCAAGCAATGTGAATGCGAGGAGGCTCTGTCCAAAGAAGAACACTGGTACTTCCCATGCTGGTTGTCCATTAATATAGCTCATGGCTATCGTTAGAAGTGCACAAAATAACAACGGCAAGATCGCGAATTTGATCATTTCATTGTCTGAGGTTATAACAGGTTTATTATTGCGTTGTAAACGTTCGGTTTCAAGCCTCCATGCGTGCTTGTATCCACCGAAAACGGAACGAACCCAAAACGAATAGAAATGCTCATGTTTTTTTGCCGTCGCCGGATCGTGAGGCGTTGCGACATAGACATGATGGCCTCGATTGTGTTCGATGTAAAAGTGCATGTAACAAACCGTCATGAGCAATGTTTTGCTATAAAAGCGCTCAATCGTGGTTTTTTTATGTCCCAACTCGTGCGCAACAGTGATGCCGATACCACCAGTTACAAGCGCAAAGCCCACAACGAAGCCGATCCATTCGGGATTAAGCGTGAGCCTGTCTGTCGCTACTACATAGCACCCCCAGATGACGAAAGCGAGTTGAAAATAAGTCCAGCAATAGGTCACGAAGCGATAGAAAAATGCTTCTGCTTTCACTTTTGCTTCGTCTGGAGAAACATTCGAAGTGTCAATGCCGAGAAATTGGTCGATCAGAGGAATGATAAGAAAAGAGAAAATAATCGCGAGGTAGTTCCAGTATCCTCCCAAATAAAATCCTGCGATTACGAGAGATGGAATGATAAACGCGGTGAAGAAACCAATTTTCTGAAAAACCTGTTTCATATTCTTATGCAAAAAAGGCCATCCTAATTTACTAATCCGGTACGATTGTTCCTGCAATTAGTCCGGATTCATTCATTGTCAATTAATTAACCTACCTTTGCAGTCACAATTTACACACTAATTCATGCAATCTTTCGAAACCCTGGGACTTTCCGGGGAACTCCTCGAATCCATTAAGAAGATGGGATTCGAAAATCCAACACCAGTTCAACAACAGGCCATACCCTTGCTTTTAAAAGGAAGCCAGGACGTTGTTGCGCTCGCACAGACCGGCACTGGTAAAACCGCCGCATTCGGCTTGCCTCTTATTGACATTATTGACGACTTCGATAAATCAACGCAAGCACTTGTGCTCGCACCGACGCGCGAACTTTGTATGCAGATCACCAGTGACTTTGAGAAGTATTCGCGTAACGTCAAAGATCTCAACATTGTTGCTGTTTACGGTGGCGCCAGCATCGTGGATCAGATTCGTAAAATTAAAAAAGGAGCGCAGATCATCGTTGCAACTCCAGGTCGCCTGATGGATTTACTTTCCCGCAAGGTTATCAATCTGCAGGATATACGTTTCGTTGTTCTCGACGAGGCGGATGAAATGCTGAACATGGGATTTAAGGAAGATATCGACCATATCCTTTCTCATACATCTGACGATAAAAATGTTTGGTTGTTCTCGGCAACAATGCCCCGTGAGGTTCGCGCTATTGCGAGTACTTATATGAATAAGCCGGTAGAGTTAACGATCGGCGAGAAGAACCAGGGTAATCAGAATATCGAACACCAGTATATGGTGATTGATGACAAAGATCGATACGCCGCATTAAAACGTATCCTCGATTACAACCTTGATATTTTCGGTGTTGTGTTCTGCAGGACTAAGGTTGACACGCAACGAATCGCAGAGCATCTCATTCGCGATGGTTATAGTGCTGATGCACTGCACGGTGATCTTACCCAGCAGCAGCGTGATCGCGTGATGAAGAATTTCAGAAGCAAAGCACTGCAGGTGTTGGTTGCAACGGATGTAGCTGCGCGTGGAATTGATGTGAACAACATCACACACGTCATCCACATGAACATGCCGGATGAAATTGAGTTCTATACACATAGAAGCGGAAGAACTGCTCGTGCCGGCAAGACCGGAGTTTCCATTGCTTTAATTGCGAAAAAAGAGATCGGTAAGATTCGTCAGATCGAGAAGATGGTGAAGACGACGTTTGAAAAGAAACTTGTTCCGACAGGTGTGGAAGTATGTGAGAGACGCGTATTGAACATTGTTCACCGTATTCGGGAGGTGAATCTGATAGAAGGTGAGATAACACATTTTCTTCCGTCAGTGTATGATGAGTTAAAAGACCTGAGTAAAGAAGAGATCATCAAGCGCTTTACTTCGCTGGAGTTCAACCATTTTCTTGATTACTACCGCGACGCACCAGACCTGAATAAATCTGATCGTGGTGAGAAGTTTGACCGCGATTCACAACGCTATGTTACGGGCGACAGGTTGTTTATAAACATCGGAAAAATGGACGGTCTCGACGCCGGAAAGTTAATGTCAATGATTTGCGACCGTGCAAACATAAGCCGTGAAAAGCTTGGCAAAATTGATATCAAAGGTGCGTATTCATTCTTCGAAATTGAAAAGGACGCCTCTGATGTTGTACGTGAACATCTTCATGGATTTGAGTACAAAGGAAGGATCGTCAGAATAGAAGTAACAGAGTCGAGATCGGATGGAGGTTCATACAAGAAGAAGAGTTCAAGTCGCGATCAATATGCAAAGCGGAAGGATGTACATGGTTCGTCGGGATCAGGAAAGGGAAAGCGTGAAAAACGCGGATCACGGTGGTGATTACTCTGACGTCATTCTAAACAATGGTTTCAACTCGGGCGATGATTCGCGCAAATAATGTGCGTTTCTTTCGACGAAGTTGTTGTATCGTGATGCAATGGCGTCATAATCCCGGCGATAATCCATTGCTCCTTGCTCTGAGGTACGAAGTTGTTTGACAATTTGTTGCAACGTTGAATTATAAGAAAACTGACGTTGTGATTCTGCCAGCGTAATTAATTCCCGCACCAGGTTGTCTGACGCAAAATCATACTCTTCAACAACATCGGCATTGCTCATGTTTTTTTGTGTAAACCGTGAACTCTTCAGCGATTTCAATTGGTGACTGTAAGATGTGATCTGCTCAGGACTTACAGCGCGTGAAACTTTCAATTCATGCAGAATATGCTGCATGGCTTCAAGCTTATTATTATCATCGTTGATCATCAGGTTCCAGGCTCGCAACGTGGAGTCCTGCAAGGCAAGATAGGTTTCTGTGAGTGAATCGGCTTTGGTAAAGTGGGTATCATGAGCATGTTGCGAGGGCTTGTCACAGGCAGACAATGCAGCTGTCAGCAGCAACATTGAAACGATAACCATCCGTTGTATATGAAATGAACAGCCCATCCTAAAGATCAAAAACGGAAGAGAAACAATTTTGTTCAGTTATAAAGGTTGAAAATGGTACATCTCGCCATTCAACGCCAATTATATGGGTTTAAATTGTTCAAAGGCTTCTTTGCAGTTATTACAGTAATGGATGGAACGGCAGAGTGTTGCGCCAAATGTACTGCGTAGTTCCGTTTGATCGGAATTGCAGCGAGGGCAAATAGCTTTTTCAAGGATGTCAAGGTCGTCGAACAACGTTGCGTTTGGTGGTGGAGCCAGTCCGAATTGTTTCAATGCCTGTCTGCCTTTCTCCGAGATGAGATCGGAAGACCATGGTTTATTGAACGTGACATTGATTGTTACTTTGTCGATGCCGTTTTTCCTGAGCGTCTCCTCGATATCCATCTTCATCATATCCAGCGCAGGGCATCCGACAAACGTCGGTGTCATTTCAATTTGTACATGGTCGTTTTCAATCCTGACCTCATTGATCACACCGAGGTCTACCAGAGAAAGCACTGGTATTTCCGGATCTTTTACTTCCTCAAGCCACGTCAATATTTGTTCTTTATTGATCTCCATTTCGTCACGCTACCACTCCGCAGTTGGGTCGATGTTGAATACTTCTGACATTTCATCCAGCAGTGGTTGTAAATGTTCGCTATGCTTACCCACACGACCGCCGATAACCGCATTCACTTTAGAAAGATCGGGAAGAACCAGTTGCGTCTTCGACAGCACATCGCGAATAGCTGCTTCCCACTTTGTTCGGACTATAGCTTCGCCCTGAAAAACGTTTTGACTAATCAAGTCGCGTTCATGCGCCGACTCTTCGAAAATGCCAAGCGCATAAGGCATTGCAGCATCGAGTGATTTTTGAAGACGCTGGATACTTTCGTCTGTTGCTGTTCCAAGTTTTTTAATCCACGTGTTCGCGTGAAGCGTATGATATTTTAATTCGCCCCTCACTTTCATCGCTAGTTGCGCAAGCGGTGTAAATGAAGATTGCGTCAGCATGTCAAACCGGATTGCCAAAGCAGTATCAAACAAAAAATGCCTGGTGAGGCTGAAGTCATATTCGCCATTTGGCAGCTCTACGAACACACAGTTGTGAAACTGCTTCGCGTTGCGGGTAAATGCTACCGTATCAGGAGCCTGTTCTCCCAGTTCATGGAGCATCTGATAAAGCGCCTGACTTTGACCGATCTTGTCCTGGGCCATGGATGAAAATGCAATGTCCTCTTCCAGTAATGGGCCGAAGCCTGTCCACTCTGAATTTCGATGGCCCTGGATCAATAAGTCATCTGCGATGTTGTATAATAGTTCCTTTATTGCGAGTTCGTTCATATCGGTGTTACGCTGGGTTCTTTTCCAAAAAGTTCTTCAGTTTATCGCCACCTTTGTAGTCGGCGGCATCTCTGAATTTTTTTTCCGGCAATGTTATCCAAAGATCTCTTTCCTCTGCAGATGTAAACCTTATATCACTACTCCGAATAGCCCAAACGTTGTATACGGTTTTGTCTGTACGGAATCTTTTCCGGGCTTCGATCATAGCCTGAGCAGCCGATGTTGCTATAACCGTTCCGGCATGAAGGTGTTGTTTGCCCCGCCTCATCAGATGGTAAATCTCGAAAGAAGTCTCATCACCGACGCGATGTTGGTCGTCGCCGATAAAATCGTAAGCATTGTCGCTGGCTTCGGTCATCGGCGAAACGTATACGGATCTAGTCTCTGTCACATAAAGCGATGTGCAGGTGAAACGTCTTGTGAAGGTTTCTTTTGCCAAAACGTACGCCATCTCGATATCAGGCGCGTGTACGATACCCTCATGCTGAAATGGTTTTCCATCCTTTGGTTGTACAAAAACTTCAAACGTTCCAAACTGGTCGAGTGGCACTTTCGGTTCGATGAGACCTGGCTGGCCTATTTTTGGTAGGCGTTTTACACGTGGATCTAAGGAGTTCACTTTAGTAATTCGTTATATTCATGTGGGTATTTCGCGATGCCTGATTCGATATTAGCATATGAAATACATAGAATTTCTTTTGGCGCTTGACTTATTATCGCGGTACCATCCGCAATATCACAGTAGTGACTTACTGATACTGGCGGATGACGTGTTAAAGTGGCTGAACAACGACCTTCCCATGGACAGCAGTACAATGCAATATCTGCAGTTATCATTTGGTACACCTGCCGACGCCCTTTGTGTAATGTGGAAGGAGATTCAGATACTCGCCGGTCCATTGATGCAACGAAATTGATCAGGCAAGTGGAGTAACATACTTCATTTTATTGCTCGAAAGAGCGTTGCGTACCCAGCGGCCGCGCTCTTCCGCTACACGGCGAACTTCGAGGCGTTCTTTGTTGCATGGGCCGTCGCCGTTTATTACTCTCTTAAATTCTTCCCAATCCGGTTCAGTATAAGTCCACCGCCCCGTTTCAGCGTCCTTTGACAACGCTGGATCAGGGATCGTGAATCCAAGTTCCCAAATCTTAGGAACGTACATGTCAAGGAACTGATTCCGCATGTCATCGTTTGTTGCCATCTTCACTTTCCACTTCATCAGCACCTCGGTGTGTGCTGAAATTTTATCTGCGGGGCCGAAAAAGTGCATCATTGGTGGCCACCATCTGTTAAGCGCTTCCTGAAACATATCGCGTTGCTTCTGGGTACCTGTGGCAAGGTAGATCACGCAGTGATGTCCATACTTGAGGTGGAAAGATTCCTCCGCGCAGATGCGCTCAAGCGCTCTGCAGTAAGGCCCGTAGCTTCCCTTCGCATTCGCAAGTTGGTTTACGATTGCACCGGCGTCAACGAGCCAGGAGATGAAACAAGAATCTGCCCAGGTGAAAGCAGGATAGTTAAATATGTTAGAGTATTTTGATTTGCCGTTAATGAGATCGGTGATCATTTGCTCGCGGGTCTTGCCAAGCGTTTCAGCGGCGCTGTATAATAACTGCGCATGACCTACTTCGTCCTGAACCTTCGCCATTAGTGCAAGCTTTCTGCGAAATCCTGGGGCCCTGGTAATCCAGGTACCTTCTGGTAGCGCGCCAATGATTTCACTGTGCGCGTGCTGCTCAATCATCCGCACGAGTTGCTTACGATACAGCTGCGGCATCCAATCTGTTGGTTCAATTTTCTCACCCCGGTCGATGCGGGCTTCAAATGCCGCTAATTTTTCCGGGTCTTCGAGCGCTACGCTGTCTGTCTTGATTCCTTCAAATGTATTACCGCCACCGTACATATGTGCTTGCGTTTAAATAGTAAACCAGATTCGTTGGAAAACGATTCCAAAGATAAAGAAAACCAAACACTTGTTAGTAGTGAACCAGCCTTATTTTGAATTTTGTTTGAGACCATTTACCAGCATATCAGCGAGTTGAACACCGAGCTCTACCGGCTCAATGATGCCGCCAGACGGGTCGTACCACATCGGCATCCAGTTAAGTGATGAAAACAGTGTCATTACGGCAAGTTTCCGGTCAATTGTATTTTTGAATTCGCCGCTTGCGACGCCCTCTTCAATAATGGTTTTGAAGCGGTTGATATAATTGATGCGCAATAAGAGAAAGTCGCGCAGGTAAGGCTGGCTCAGGTGACGATGCTCATTCATAAACACAGCAGAGGCCGTAAGGTCTTTCGCCATCACTTCGATATGACCGATGATTCCCATTCGAAGTTTTTCGCTCGCTGAAACGCTTTGTCTCTCCACATCCTCCAGTGATTTTCTGAATTCTGCAGCCATGTCGAAACAAAGACTTCGCAGTATCTCTTCTTTGGATTTGATATGCGAGTACAAGCTTGCAGCTTCTATTCCAAGCAGATGTGCCAGGTCACGCATCGAAGCTGCCGCATATCCTTTGTCCTTGAAAAGCTCTGCGGCCTTTCTGATCACCTGTTCTTTCCGGGATAAATTCACTATAGCTTCGGTCATATTCAAAAATATACAAAATTATTCACAAGTAGGAAAACATTCGTGTCGGACTTACTCTAACTTTGAAACATGGAGTTCATCACCATCAATGAATACTTCTATAAGCTCTTTAGCAGGCTGCTGTTGCTGCTTATCGCACCGATCATGTCCTTTGTCATGCTATACGTGCTCACACCCGAGGCCAATACAGACAGCTTTGCGGTTACACAGATCCGTGCGTATGTTATCGTGTCCGTTGCGTGCTTGTGGCTTATCGCAGTTGTTTTCAGTATTAAAAAAATTAAATCAGCTCGTAAAGGACAAGGCCTAAGAGCGAAACTTCAGAAATATTTTCAGTTAACAATCGTTCGTTATTCGCTGTTAACGATTGCATGCCTGATTTTGGCAGTTGGGTTTTTCTTCACCCTTGATAATAATTACCTGTACGGGTTTCTTTTTCACATGACAATTGCAGCTGCACTGTGGCCGCACGGTCCACGGGTCGCGGCGGAATTGAAGCTTCGGGGTGATGAAAGAGAGATGATTTACTATCGCAAGGACCATTTGTAAACAAAAAAGACATCGCGCGGATGTCTTTCATATTTCCAGCAGCCAGTCCGTTAGAAGATAATGCCGAAGCTTACTGCATTGACATGGGGACCCTTTTTCTCCTGGAACATTTCGTTTAAATCGTAATTGACAAAAAAGTCTGTTGACCGGAAACCCCATTGCAATCGTACACCATACCGGAGATTATTGAGGTAAAATCTGTCACGGTCTTTTTCTTTTTCCCGCTCACCGTCTTCTTCGAATACAAGTTTCGACTTGCTTGCCAAACGATATCCAACGTAAGGGCCGATGCCGATGCGAAATTCAGTACCGTAGCCATCCCATACGCGTGGTTTCACTGTGCGGTCTCCAAAATCAAGGATCGGTACAAGCGAGGTATTAATGTATGTAGCGGTGAGTTTGCTTTTCACATAATCTACATCAGCATCGGACCTCGAGAAGTCTACGCCTGTTTCTGAAGTTGTGATGACCACATCGTCGTTTTCAAACTTGAAATTATACCAGCTTACACCCCAGTTCCACTCTATGAAAAACTTTTTCGCCAGACGAGATCTGTGAACTGAGTTGATGCCCACATACCATGATCCCCAGGGACGTACTGCATAGACCTTCGAATCATCGACAAACTGGTCTCCCGAAAAAAGATTATTGGTACCGAGATCTACGTTGACTGTTTGCCATGTACGACGACTGGTGTACGACGACACTTTTTCATCCCAGTCTTCGTCTTCCTCCGCTTCTTCCTGAGATGGTTCATTCCATTCTTCATTTTCACTACTCGCGACCTGCGTAGTGTCTGCGCGGAGTGTTGTATCAGACGCTGAAAGTCTTTTTAACACATCGTCAAACAACGCCTGGAAGTTATAGTGTCGTAATGTTTCAAGATCTTTGTAGTCACTGATGGTAAAAATGATTTGGCTTGTCCGTGCAAGCGGAACGACTACGGTGTCGGTCTTTTGTGCCTGTGCAAGTTGTGAGGAAAATATAACAGTGAGCACGATAATGATGGCGAATTTCATAAAAGATTACCTATTTTGATTACGTTGTTTTTCTGATTTAAAATTCATCGCGAGAATTTCATTTTTCATTTGTCTCAGATTGCCAATAGGATCCTGGTTGTTTTTTAGATCGTAAGCTTTATCCAAAACCTTTTTCAACGTAGATTCTTTTTTCTTTTCATCGGTTGCATCAGCCAAAGATTTTTTATCGAGATATTTTTCATTGACATCGCCGGCGTTGTAAACAAGCTTTAGCCCCTGTGCAGTATTTGTTTCACTATTGTTCGCTAATGCATTTGTACTGATGTCTTCTGGAATTTCCATAATGACGGCGGAATCCTCTTTTACCATTTTGGTTTCAGCCAGTGGTGGATGCTCAAATGCATGACCATTATTCAGATTCGTTACTTTCTTTGAGGGTTTTATTGGTTGTTTGACCGTTTCTTTCTTGTGATTTCGCGGCGCTGTGACCGTTTCCTGTTTTGTTTCCTTCTCGCCGATTTTCACCGAATCAACCGCGGGGAAATTTTGATTTGGTATGGCTTCTTTCGCGGATTCGCCGTTTTTATTTCGGCTGATTTCCTTATTGCGCTCACTTATTTGTTTCGCACTTTCAGCGTTTATCAGGTCACGCGATGATATGATTACAAACGTACTGGCAACCACAAGTAAAACTGCTGCTGCGATCTTCAACCACGTTGCCTTATTCGTTTTTTTGTCAAGTTGTTGTTCAACGCGCATCCACGCGTTGGTTGAGAGCGGCTTTCGAAAGTCGGAAAGCTTGTCTCGAAACAATTTATCAGGTTGCTGACTCATCATTTTGAATGTTTTGTTTGTCTGTCCAGTTGTGTTGCGCAAGTAGCTTCTGGAGAAAAACACGTGCACGTGACAGCTGGGATTTAGAAGTATTCTCGCTGATGCCTAAGTGTTCGGCTATTTCCTTATGCGAATAGCCGTCAATGGCATACATGTTAAAAACCACTCTGTATCCAGCGGGAAGTTGCTGGATCAGATTCATCAGGTCTTCGGCTTCCAGGTGGTCACTCAGGGCCTCGTAGTTAGGTTCGCGGTCGGCCTGTTCGAGATCTGTTTCTACGTACATCGTTCGTGATTTTCGCAGATGCGTAAGCGATTCGTTTACCATGATCCTGCGAATCCAGCCTTCGAAGCTTCCTTCGCCTTTGAACTGGTCGATCCTTTCGAAAATTTTAGTAAAGGCGGTTACAAGGATATCTTCCGCCTCCATCGGATTTTTTACGTACCGGTAGCAAATACCGAACATTTTTGAAGAATAGCGGTCAAAAAGGTGTTGCTGAGCCGCGCGATCACGCCGCAGGCACCCTTTAAGCAGTTCTTCTTCTTTGGCCCGGAAAATTTTGAAGTCCATTTAAATCTGCAATGAAGATGCAGCTTTCGAACAGGAGGTTGCGTGGAACTTAAAAAAAATATCAAAAAAAGCCCCGGAAGCCTTGTCAGCGTTCCGGAGCGTTTAGTGCCTAGAAAATTAGAATTAGCAGGCACATCAGCAGGAAAAGAATCAGCATTAGCATTGGGTTGGTTTTTATTGGGTTAAGTTTAGTCGCGTCTTATAATGTTGGCGTTGCCGCGATATTCAATCTTGCTGGCAGGGCCCTGTTCCATTTCCAGCTGTTGTGTCACAAATACCTTGGCAGTTGAGGCGCCAGATGTTTCGACAAAGGCATTTACAACCTCAAAGTTATAGGCCCTGAGTTTAGAGGCCAGCTCGACGCGGGCGTTCATATTATTTGCGTTGCCTTTCAGATCGGCCTCCGCACTTCCTGAGAGATTGATGTCGAGGTTGTGTGCATTGATTTCTCCGCGAACGGTGATTGGCCCACGGAGGTCAATTTCAAGATCGTCGCTGCTGATCTCATCCAACTTGATTGTTCCGACACCAACCGCTTCCACTCTTTCCAGGGTCGGCATTGTAATGACGAGCTCAACTTCGTCAACATTCAGATTTTTCAGATCGACCTTAAATTCATCCGCATTGTATTCAACGATCAGCGTTTCGCCTTCGCGTGTAACATCGTATCGGTTTTTCGCCCTTTCGGAACCATTTACTTTTACGTTGTAATTGTGGCCGGTTACGATGCGCACATCAAACTTTCCCTTTATTTCAACTTCATCGAAGTCGCGAAGGTCTGTGTAGTTGTTTTCTTCCTGCGGACAGGTAACGCACGTGAGGCCACTTTCTCTTGTTAGCGCCCACGTTTCACCTTCCAGGTATCTTGAATCAACATACTGATCAATAAAGCGGCTCATTTCTTCATCCATAGTGAACGGAAAATCGTACGGGATAAACAACTTCATTTTTAAACGCTGTGCTCGGAAGATTGCATCATCTTTGAATTTCAGGTTGCTGTCGAAGCGGAAAACTGAATCCTGAACATCAACATTGTATTCAACCATCTTGGCATTCTCAATTGCTTTTGCGCGGCTGCTGCCCTGCGCTTCAAATGTCTGCACAAGCTTGAAATGAGGTTCGTCATGTCCTTGCAAATCAAGGTTCACCGCATCGTAATCATCCATCCCCGATTGATTGATTGTCAGCACAGCTGTTTTTCCGTTCACTTTGTAAGTGTTTTCAATCCGGAAGTCGGCTTCTTCTTTGAAAGCAAAAACCAGTTTCGGAATTCCGACAGATAATACAGCGATGTTGATAAACAGCACGACAAAAAGCGCCCATCCAACTGTTGCGTTGAAAACAATTCGCTTCGCAATGATCGATACGCCAAGAAGAATGATATAAATGCATGGTATCAACGCAACAAAGAACGCTGCAACGGCAGTCCATCCGGGAAACGCACGCAAAAAGGCGTCTACTGGAACGCTTGCTTCATTGTATTCCGCCATCCACGGCAATGAGAATGCAGATGACGAGAAGATGCCGAACAAAATTCCGGCAGTGACCATAATGCTGAACATAAGGCTGACGCCAAGAAATGATACCAGCACGCCAATTGCTACCCTGATCACTTCCACGAGGGGACGTAAAATCTGCGCGAGCCCCTGGAGAATCATTCCGAGCAATCGGAAAGGGAAGAGCAGGATTTTTGTTATGACCGTTTCTTCAGCGACTGGTTGCTCAGATTGGTTTTTTTTTAAGGTGGATTCGATGTTGGACAAGGTCACTGCTTCACCCTGCATCTGCATTTTATCCGTCAACGTTCTCGCTTCCGGAAGGATCATCCAGAGAACAATGTAAAGGAACAATCCAAATCCACCTGCAAAGGTTAACAACACGAAAATGATTCGCATGCCAACGATGTCAACACCGAGGTAGGCTGCAACACCCGATGATACACCGCCGATTACCTTACGTTCTGGATCACGAAACATTTTTTTAGAAACGACGGGTTCATCAAGATCATAAGATCCCGGAATGAGTATCCACATGATTGCATAAACAAGGATCGGAAGTCCGTAAGCAAAGGTGAGAAGTGCAAAAAGCAAGCGAATCCACAACGCGTCAACATTCAGGTAATTTCCGAGACCCGAGCACACACCACCGAGGATCTTCCTTTTTTGATCACGTAGCAATCTTTTTGGCGGAGTGTAAGGCGGATTAAACTTATTGGTGTTACCTGAGTTCGTTTGTGTTTTACCTTCCTCCAAAGGATCACTTTCGTTGTTTTGGTCTTCAGCAGCCCTGAAATCATTGACGCTTCCCATGGTGGCGACGAGCGCGTTAACGTCTTCGGCAGTGATTACCTGCTTATCTTCATTCAGTTTGGAAAGAAATATTTCGGCAATTCTGCTTTCGATGTCAGCAAGGATTTCACTGCTGTCTTCAAAAGACGAAAAGTATCTATTGATCGAATCCAGGTATTTCTTTAGCGTTTCATATCCTTCTTCCTCGATATGGAAGATGATTCCGCTGATGTTTATACTGATATTCTTTTTCATATTGCTTACAGGGTCGCGTTGAATTGTGTGTTAGCTTTTGAGGTGATCATTTGAGTTGAATGAACAAGTTCGTCCCACGTTTCCGTGAGCTTACCAAGAAACTTACTTCCTTTGTCAGTGAGTTTATAATATTTTCTCGGCGGTCCGGATTTGGATTCGATCCACTTATATTCCAGTAACCCTGCATTCTTAAGACGTGTCAGAAGGGGGTAAAGGGTACCTTCAACGACAATCATCTTCGCTGCCGTCAATTCATCCAACATATCGGAGGCGTAAACTTCACCTCGCGAAATAATATGAAGGATGCAGTATTCCAAAATGCCCTTTCTCATCTGCACCTGTGTGTTTTCAAAATTCATACTTCCGTTTTATACCTGACTGCTTATACGCAAGTACTATGCGTTACATAGTACTTAATTGAAGTTTTCCCGGCCTGACATCATAACGCGCTGATAATCAGGCGTAAAATTTTGTTGGTGGACTCAATGCCTGCCAAATTACTGGCATCGATGCAACGGAATTTGTACAACCGTGTACATGTCTTTGTTCAGAATTGACCAGTTGAAAGCGTCTCTGGAGCGGTTCTTTATTCTTAGTAATCAGAAAAACTTACCTATTGCAGGTGCGCATGTATTAAAGGGCGACCTTAATTGCTCAGGATTCATCCTGAAACAAGTACCTTTGACATTGGATGAAGCGTTTCGTTATTTTTTTCGCCTTTATTCTACTCCCGGCAGGCATA
>Ga0196965_1000129_pt1 | contig 58536 bp, 42 predicted proteins | sample S1_20metaG_FD_148668 | JGI IMG/M metagenome (GOLD analysis project Ga0196965, IMG submission 148668) | Soil microbial communities from Anza Borrego desert, Southern California, United States - S1_20 | ecosystem: Environmental > Terrestrial > Soil > Desert | place: USA: California | collected...
CGTTCAAACAGCTTTTGAGATTTCTGAAACTCGAGGTTTGCACGATGTTTACCTTATATTTAAAAACCCCGAAGCAGGGGATAAAGCCTTATTCTACTTTGGTGGTATTCAACTCTATGATAAATAAAGGATAAGAAAGGTTTGAGGACAACCTCAAACCCTTTAACCTTCAACCTCAAACCCAAACTCATGAAAAGAAGACAGTTTATTCAATCTGCAGGCCTCGCTACAGCGGGGATGCTTACCATTCCTTCATTTTTGAAGGCTGCTCCGAAAGGAAAAAAAGGCCTTGGCCTTCAGTTATATACGTTGCGTGATGTGATGCCAAAAGATCCAAAAGGCGTGCTCAAAAAAGTGGCTGATTTTGGATACTCAGAAGTGGAAACTTACGGTTACCGCGATGGCAAACTGTTTGGAATGGACATAAAAGATTTTAATACATATTGTAAAAGTTTAGGATTAAAAGTCACCAGTGGCCACTATGGAATAGATATCGTAAGGAGCGGTTGGGAAAAAGCTATCGTCGATGCAAAATCAATAGGTCAGAAATACATGGTTGTACCTTATCTGGGACAGGAAGAGCGTAAAACAATTGACGATTACAAAAAGCGTTGTGAAGAATTTAATAAAGCAGGAGAACTTTGTAATAAACATGGTATTCGTTTCGGATATCATAACCATGATTTTGAATTCCTTCCGCTCGAAGATAAACTTCCTTATGATGTAATGTTGGAAGAGCTGGATCCGAAAAACGTTGCCATGGAAATGGATTTGTTCTGGGTGGTAAATGCAGGGCAGGATCCCATACAATATTTTGAAAAACATCCGGGTCGTTTCGAACAGTGGCATGTGAAAGACATGGACAAAAGCGATCGTAACAAAAATGCAGATGTTGGAACCGGTTCGATTGATTTCAAGTCTATTTTTGCTAAGGCTAAATTATCCGGCATGAAACACTATTACGTTGAACAGGAGTCATACCCTGGAGAACCGATTGATAGTGCAAAAAAATGCGCCGATTACATGAAGGCAACATTTTAGTGTGAGTTCGAAGTCTTTCGAGTTTTCGATCAGCTACCAAGCTATAAGCTGCAAGCTACAAGTTGTTACCTACGTGGTTTCAAATGCAACCGCAAAACTCCGGGTTGGCCTCGAAAACGTTAAGGATAGAGGCCAACTTTGAACCATGAACCATGAACCATGAACTTTAAACTTTGAACCTTGAAGATTCTTAACTTCATATTATGCGTTTTGTTTCTGGTCTTTGCTTTTGTCCAGGTTAATGATCCGGATCCCTTTATCTGGATCATAATTTATGGCATCATGGCGGTGCTCGCGGTCATGGCAATGTTCAACTATTTCCAACGTAAACTCCTGATCGCTTTGTTAATCATTTATGCGGCCTATAGTATGGTGTATGTTGATGGCGTCATCGAGTGGTTCCGACAGGATGACAAGGCTGTTATTTTTGATGATGTCGCTAAAATGCGAGCTCCCTTTATTGAATACTCCAGAGAATTTCTCGGACTTTGGATCTGCAATCTTGTACTTATATTTTATCTTATAAAATCACGAAAGCAATCCGCTTGAGTGCAATTGATTGCGGTAATGTTTTAAGGCAGGCAGCGTAAAAAGCTGCCTTTTCTTTTTTAAATTAAACCCGCATGGTGTTTTTGCTGCATGAAATTATTGTCGTGGCAGCAATGCTTCCAATTAAGAACTTCTCCTAATTAATTTGCTCTATGAAAAGCGCTTTATTGTATTTTGTTATAGCATTGATTTGTTGTGGTTGTGTCCAGACTAAAGAAAAAATTCCACCAGTATCTACCATGGAGAAGAATGCTGATAAAATTGTGATCTACCAGATCATGACAAGGTTGTTTGGCAATCAGTCGACAACCAATGTTTTGTATGGAACGATTGGCCAGAATGGCGTCGGAAAATTTAATGATATTAATAACGCGGCGCTTAAAGCAATAAAAGAACTTGGTGTTTCGCATGTTTGGTACACAGGTATAATTGAACATGCTGTATTAACCGACTATACCAAATACGGGATTCCGCTTGATGATGCTGATGTGGTAAAAGGTCGCGCCGGGTCGCCCTACGCCATCAAAGATTACTATGATGTAAATCCAGATCTCGCCGTAGATGTTCCAAACCGGATGGCGGAGTTTACCCAACTTGTTGAACGTACGCATCAGAATGGTTTAAAGGTGATCATTGATTTTGTTCCCAATCATGTTGCGCGCGCTTATAAATCCGATGCTAAACCAACGGGTGTTATGGATCTCGGTGAGCAAGACGATAAATCCGTATCATTTAAATCAACCAATAATTTTTATTACCTGCCAGGACAAAGCTTTCAGGTTCCGCGTGGCTACACACCGCTAGGAAATAATACATTTCCCACAAAGGATGGAAAGTTTGAAGAAACACCCGCGAAAGTTACGGGTAACGATCAGTTTACAGCGACTCCTGGCGTGAACGAATGGTTTGAGACAGTAAAGCTCAATTATGGTGTTGATATTCAAAACGAAAGAAAAACTTATTTCGATCCTATACCCGACACTTGGGTTAAAATGAAAGACGTTCTTGTGTTCTGGGCAGGAAAAAACATCGATGGATTCCGGTGTGATATGGCGGAGATGGTGCCAGTGGAGTTCTGGAACTATGCCATTCCTGAAGTGAAAAAAATAAATCCGGATATTATTTTCATTGCAGAGATCTATAACCCTTCACAGTATAAAAACTACATCGAACAAGGTAAATTCGATTTTCTCTACGACAAGGTTCAGCTTTATGATACACTGCGATATCTTATCGGGGGGCAACGCAGCACGGCTGATATTGCAACCATTCAACAAAGCTTAACGGGCATCAATGATCGCATGCTTCACTTCCTTGAGAATCATGATGAGCAAAGGGTGGCATCACGTTTTTTTGCAGGCGATCCATGGAAGGCTGTTCCAGCAATGGTAATCAGCGCTACGATCGACCAGGGGCCTGTTATGATTTACTTTGGGCAGGAGGTCGGTGAGCCTGGTCTTGGAATTGAAGGCTTTCAGGGTGACGATGGCAGAACGACCATCTTTGATTATTGGGGTGTTCCCGAACATCAAAAGTGGATGAACGGCGGAAAATTCGATGGTGGTCTCCTGAGCATGGAACAGAAACAACTCCGGTGGTTTTACACTGAGCTGTTATCGCTGGCTAAAACAAACGCAGCGATTGCCTACGGAGACTACATTGATATAACCGCTTCCAACATTAACGCAGGAAATATTAATGGAAAGGTAAGTGCATATATCCGGTTTTCCGGAACAGAAAGACTACTTATCATAAACAGTTTTAATGATACAGAACAAGAGGCAAAAATTACTATTCCTTCGGATGCGATGGTGAAGATGGGACTGAATCCAACGGAAGTTTATATCGCACGTGATCTGTTGTGGCGTGAGCTTGAAGTTGGATTGGACAAGGAACTCTCCATTGCTTTAAAACTTAAACCATACAGTTCATATATTTTAAAAATTAAATAAATTCTTCATGGCGGAAATAAACGGTCAGCAACGGGTTATCATAGAACGTGTACAGCCAGAAGTAGAAGGCGGGTTGTATCCGGCAAAAAGAACTGTCGGTGAAAATGTCGTAGTGACAGCTGATATTTTTTGTGATGGTCACGATCATATCCGGGCACATTTATTATATCGTCGGGAAGAAGACGAGCAATGGCAAACCATTGAAATGACGCACCATATGAACGATCAATGGACTGCTTCATTTAAGGTAACCCAAAAAGGTGTTTACGTTTTCACTCTTCTTGCGTGGATTGATCACTTTGATACCTGGTACGATGGATTTAAAAAGAAAGCATCGGCGAAGGTTGATGTAACGGTAGAGCTATTGGAAGGCGTTAATTTTTTAAAACGCCTGAAGGAAGGCAACGATGAAACACTTTCAACGGCGATCTCTAATCTGCAACGTGAATATGCACACGCTGTATCCTATGTACTGAGCGACACATTTGCTGATCTTGTTCACAGTTACCCGTTACCGGAATATCCTGTAATGCCGGATGTTCAATGGCGTGTAAGGGTAGAAGATAAAAAAGCCAACTTCACGGCGTGGTATGAGCTATTTCCTCGCTCGGCGTCCCTTGAAGAAAAGCACGGTACATTTCGGGATGTGATCAAACTTTTACCGCGCGTTTCTGCTATGGGTTTCGATGTACTATACCTTCCGCCGATCCATCCGATTGGAAAAATGAATCGGAAGGGAAAAAATAATAATGTAAACGCAGCTCCTGGCGAACCGGGATCTCCCTGGGCAATTGGCAGCGACGAAGGTGGCCACAAAAGTATCCATCCTGAACTAGGTACACTCAAGGATTACAAAAAGTTAATATCGGAAGCGAAAAAACTCAACATCGATATTGCGTTGGATATTGCATTTCAATGTGCGCCTGATCACCCTTATGTGAAGGAACATCCGCAATGGTTTAAGCAACGTCCGGATGGATCCATTCAATACGCAGAGAACCCACCGAAAAAGTATCAGGACATTTATCCTTTCAACTTCGAATGTGAAGACTGGAAAGCATTGTGGGAAGAATTACTCTCTGTAATCACATTCTGGATTGAACAGGGTGTTAAAATCTTTCGCGTTGATAACCCGCATACAAAACCTATTCCTTTCTGGCAATGGGCAATAAATGAAGTGAATAAAAAGCACGACGATATTATTTTCTTGTCGGAAGCTTTTACACGGCCAAAAATTATGGCATCTCTTGCTAAGGTAGGATTTACACAAGGCTATACCTATTTCACGTGGCGTGTAAATAAAGCCGAGATTATCGAATACATGAACGAACTGGTGAACGGACCATCCCGAAACTATTTCCGTCCGAACTTCTGGCCAAATACACCGGATATTCTTCCGTATCATCTGCAATATCAGGGTGAAAATATTTTCATTCTACGCCTGGCACTCGCGGCTACACTCTCATCAAATTATGGATTGTATGGTCCGGTTTACGAACACTACGAGAATATTCCCGTGGAAGGAAGGGAGGAATATTTTAATTCAGAAAAATACGAGGTAAAACATTACGATTGGAAGAAGACCAATCGCATGACCGATATCGTTACCATTATCAATAACGCACGCCGTCAACATGCCGCATTGCAATCAACCTGGAACATCAGATTCTGTAACATAGAGAACCCTTATCTGGTTGCCTACATTAAAGCGACGGAAGATCTTTCTGATATAATCTTAACGGTTGTGAACCTCGACCCAAATGCGCGACAATCAGGATTTGTGCAATTACCAAAGGATCTGTTAAAACTGGGTGACGCCATCAATGTTAAACTTCACGATTTAATAACCGATGAACATTACACCTGGACACGAGAGTGGAACTATGTTGATCTTGATCCGTTTAAAATGCCATTTCATTTATTTACCTTGGAAATACACGAATCCTTTCTATAACGCATGAGTATCAAGAACAGTGACCCCCTTTGGTTTAAAGATGCTATCATCTACGAAGTTTCCGTGCGTGCTTTTTTTGATAGCAACGGCGATGGCATTGGCGACTTTCAGGGGTTAATTCAAAAGCTGGGTTATCTTGAAGATCTCGGCATAAACACGATCTGGTTATTGCCTTTTTATCCTTCACCGCTCAAAGACGATGGCTTTGATGTGGTCGATCATACCGATGTTCACCCTGATTATGGTACGCTGTCCGATTTCAAACAATTTCTGAAAGAGGCGCATAGAAAAGGAATTCGTGTGGTCACAGAACTAATTCTCAATCACACATCGGATCAACACGCGTGGTTTAAACGCGCACGAAAAGCAAAACCAGGTTCACGCTTTCGCGATCTCTATGTATGGAGCGATACCCCGGATAAATATAAAGAAGCCCGTATAATTTTTACAGAAGGTGAGGCTTCTAACTGGACGTGGGATCCGGAAGCAAAAGCTTACTACTGGCACAGGTTCTACCGGCACCAGCCGGAACTTAATTTCGAAAACGCGGAGGTGCAGCTTGAACTGATTAAGATCGTAGACTTCTGGATGAAGATGGGTGTGGATGGGTTCCGGTTATCATCCGTTCCTTTTTTGTTTGAAGAAGAAGGCACAAGCTGCGAAAACCTTCCTCAGACACATCAGTTTCTGAAAAGGTTACGGAGTCACATCGATAAAAACTATAAGGAACGTATCCTCATTGCAGAGGCTAATTTATGGCCCGAAGATGCGGCTACTTACTTTGGTGATGGTCAGGAGTGTCATATGAATTTTCACTTCCCACTCATGCCGCGGATGTTTCTGGCCTTGCGTACCGAAGACAGTTATCCGATCATCGACATCATCGAGCAAACACCGGATACGCCTGAAAACAGTCAGTGGGCATTGTTCCTGCGAAACCATGATGAGCTCGGGCTTGAAATGGTAACGGAAGAGGAGAAAGATTATTTGTTCAAGGCTTATGCGACTGACTCGCACACGAAGATCAACACTGGAATTCGTCGGCGATTGGCTCCTCTGCTCAACAACGACAGACGCAAGATCGAATTGCTTTATACCATTCTCTTTTCCTTGCCGGGAACACCGGTGATTTATTACGGCGACGAGATTGGCATGGGAGATAATGTTTATCTTGGCGACCGGTTTGGCGTACGAACCCCCATGCAATGGAACATGAACCTTAACGCAGGATTTTCTACAGGCAATCCACAGCGTTTGTATCTGCCCATCATCACAGATCCAATATACCGTTATGAATCCGTGAACGTTCATACCCAGGAAGAGAATCCGTCGTCATTGTTGTGGTGGATGAAAAACGTGATGGCTATGCGCAAGCGATTGAATATTTTCGGCAGGGGAGATCTTAAATTTATTGATAGCGCTAATGCTAAAGTACTCTCCTTTGCGCGCACATATCAGCATCAGCAAATTATTGTCGTTGCTAACCTTTCTCAATTTTCACAGGCAACCACACTGGATCTTACAGCCTATAAAGATTCGGAGATTACGGAAGTATTTAGTCAGAACCGGTTCATGAATGTAGGAGAGGGTCAGTACGCCATTACCATAGGGCCTTACGGATATTTCTGGTTTCAGGTTGATAAAGCGGAGAAGAAGAAAAAGTCAGAAGCAAGTGGGGAATTACCGTTGTTAAAAACCGATCTTTCCTGGGAGCGTTTACTCGATAACTATAATGAGGTTCGTTTGTTTGAAAGAAATATTCTTCCGCTGTTTGTGAAAAAGTGCCGTTGGTTTGGTGGCAAGGCAAAGGCGGTAAGTAAAATGGGAATTCATAAAACGATCCCGGTAAAAGTCGATGGCGATACGCACTTTCTTACCATCATCGAAGTACACTATGTGCAAAGGTTACCAGAACTGTATTTTGTTCCGCTTTCGTTTGTTCCTTCAGATCGTATCCTGGAACGCGTAGAGTACACGGTACAAAGCGTCCTTTGTCGCGCAGAAATTCAGGGTAAAGCGGGTTTTATCATGGATAGTAGTTATGATAAAGTGTTCCGCGATTTCCTGTTGAGCAGCATGGAAAAAGAACTGCGGTTACGCGATGACGATGGTGGTGTTCTCGAATTCAACAGCAGTGTGTTTTCCAAAATTGATTTAAAGTCTGGCATTGATTCCAAAATTCTCAAAGCAGATCAGAGTAATACAGCCATCATTTATAATGACAAATACTTTTTTAAGTTCTACCGCAAATTAGAAAAAGAGATTAATCCAGACCTTGAGATTGTAAGATTTCTTTCTGAGCAGACAACATTTCAAAATTCACCGAAGTATGCTGGCGGAATTCAGTATCGTGATTCAGCCGGAAAGACAATTGTATTCGGGTTGCTACAGGAAAAAATCGAAAATCAGGGAGATGCGTGGACAATGGCTGTGGATTCTATTGGACGATTTTACGAAAGGGTAATGGCAGGGGGAAAAGGTATAAAGTTGCCCGATCTGATCAATAAACCTGCGCTGTATTTTGAGGATACTCCGGAAGAGTTACAGGAGTTTATCGGACGTGGTTTCTATGAACGTATTGTACGTCTTGGACAACGCACCGCGGAGATGCATCTTGCTCTCGCTTCAAATACTACTGACCCTGCATTTGTAACAGAACAGTTTACTGCCAACTACCAACGGTCGCTCTATTCGTCCCTTCGTAAACTGGTTCGTGACACTTTCAGCCTGCTGGAAACTTCTATCACAAAGCTTCCTGCCGATAATCAGGCCCTTGCTAAAAAGGTACTTCAACTTGAAGATAAGATACTGGAGGCCTTCAGTGAGGTCTACAAAGTAAAGTTGACCGCGATAAAAAGCCGCGTGCATGGCGATTATCATCTTGGCCAGGTATTATTTACCGGAAAAGATTTCGTCATTATCGATTTTGAAGGTGAACCAGGGTTTTCATTCAGTGAGCGTCGGTTAAAGAAAAACCCGCTGAAAGACATAGCCGGTATGATGCGCTCCATTCACTATGCCGCTTTTGGTAAGATTCTATTGAATGAAAATTACCGGGATCGCGATTTGGAATTCCTTGAAACGTGGGCCGAGCAGTGGCAACATTATGTAACACGTTACTACCTGGGCGCATACATGGACAAGATGGGGATGGGCACGAATTTATCGGAACAATATGCAGTACTGCTTCGTACATTTTTACTTGAAAAAGCAATTTACGAGCTACGCTATGAAATGAATGCACGCCCGGACTGGACCATCATTCCATTGCGCGGAATTCAATACATCATGAAAACACTGAAGAATTGAAGAAATGAAGATTAAGAATTGGAAAAATTGGAAGATTGAGGAATTGTAGTTGAAAAGGATTGAAAGATTAAAAATCGGAAGATTAAAAAATTGATAATTAAGATGGAGGAGATGGTTTGAAGATAGAAGATTGAAACTACGAGATTAACATCGAACCCAATCTTTTAATCTTCCAGTCTACAATGTTCAATCTTTAATCTTTCAATGTTCGAATCTCAATTTTGATTTCCAAAAACAGAAAAAAAATGGCAAAAAAAACCTCACAGCAGTCACCAACGATGGAAAGTTTTTCCTTGTTGACTGATTTTGATATTCATCTTTTCAAGAGCGGAAAACATTTTCGGCTGTATGATAAATTAGGGTCACACCCTGTGGAAGTGGGCGGCGAAAAGGGAACTTACTTTGCGGTTTGGGCTCCAAATGCTACGGCGATATCTGTTATGGGATATTTCAATAACTGGCAACCTGAACATCATAAACTTCATCCGCGGTGGGACCATTCCGGTATATGGGAAGGTTTTTTTCCGGGGATTAATCATGGGGAGGCATACAAATATGCTATCCATTCTAATACAGGTGAGTACTTTGAAAAAGCAGACCCTTTTGCTTTTTACTTTGAGACGCCACCTAAGACAGCTTCCATTGTTTGGGAGTCACGGTATGACTGGAAAGACGAGGAGTGGTTACACCAGCGTAAACAAAATGTTGGTAAGGCACAACCGTATTCCGTGTATGAAGTTCATTTTGGTTCATGGAGAAGAAAGACCGAAGAAGACAACCGGTCTCTTACATATCCGGAAATGGCCCTCACCTTAGTACAATATGTAAAAGATACAGGTTTTACCCATGTTGAATTTTTGCCGTTGATGGAGCATCCGTTTTACGGATCGTGGGGCTACCAGGTTACCGGTTACTTTGCACCGACAAGTCGGTATGGTAGTCCAGAAGATTTCAAATATCTAATCGACTGTTTTCATCGGGAGGGAATTGGCGTGATCCTCGACTGGGTTCCTTCTCATTTTCCGGGTGACGTACACAGTCTGTATAAATTCGACGGAACGCATTTGTACGAACACAGTGATCCGCGAAAAGGATTTCACCCTGACTGGAAAAGTTATATTTATAATTACGGACGTAATGAAGTACGCTCATTTCTGATCAGTAATGCTTTGTTCTGGCTTGAACAATTTCACATCGATGGTTTGCGCGTTGATGCAGTTGCTTCTATGTTATATCTTGATTATTCACGCAAAGCCGGTGAGTGGATACCCAATCAGTATGGTGGCAATGAAAACCTCGAAGCCATTTCATTTCTCAAAGAACTGAATGAAGTTGTTTATAAAGATTTTCCGGATACCATTACAATTGCTGAAGAGTCAACGTCATGGCCTGGTGTATCGAAACCAACTTATCTTGGCGGGCTGGGCTTTGGACAAAAATGGATGATGGGATGGATGCATGATACCTTGCATTATTTTCATGAGGACCCAATCAACAGAAAGTATCATCAAAATGAAATCACGTTTAGCATCATGTATGCGTTTACGGAAAATTTCATGTTACCCTTATCACACGATGAAGTTGTGCATGGCAAGGGATCGTTGTTTGGAAAAATGCCGGGGGACGAGTGGCGTAAGTTCGCTAATCTTCGCTTGTTGTTTAGTTACATGTTTACGCATCCGGGAACGAAGTTATTATTCATGGGTGGTGAATTCGCACAGTCCTCAGAATGGAATCATGAAAAGAGCCTGGACTGGCATTTAACAGGTTTTGATTTGCATCGCGGCATCACAAGGATCGTTACGGATCTGAATCACTTATACCGGAAGGAACCGGCATTATACTATTATGCGTTCGACCAGAAAGGGTTCCAATGGATTGACTATAGTGACCGGGATAATAGCGTAATTGCCTTTCAACGGCAGTCCGATCGTAAAGAAGACCTGCTGATCGTTGTCTGTAATTTTACACCCGAGGTACGGCATCATTACAGGGTGGGAGTGCCTTATCGTGGGCAGTGGAAAGAGATTTTTAATTCAGATGATCTCCGGTATTCAGGTACAGGTGTAATAAACCCCGGGTCATTAACAACCTCACCGGTAAAATACCACCTTCGGGATTATTCTATTTCGTTAACTTTGTCTCCGCTGGCTATTTCCATCTTAAAACTGGAACGCGAAGTCAACGAATTTGAGTTAGACGGAATAGGTACCTGACGTCTGGAATTGAACTTCCGGGTACCCATACCGTTGTAGTTAAATTATAAATTGAATTTGAAAATATTTTGGAAAAGTATATTTGTATTCACGGGCACTTTTATCAGCCGCCACGTGAAAACGCCTGGCTTGAAGTAATTGAAGTACAGGATTCTGCACATCCTTATCATGATTGGAACGAGCGTATATCGGCAGAATGCTATGGCCCGAATACCGCTTCACGAATCCTCAATGAAAATGGTGTCATTACAAACATCATCAATAATTATTCGCGGATTAGTTTCAATTTTGGTCCCACGTTGTTGTCGTGGATGGAGACCAATGATCCGGAGACTTACCAGGCTATTCTGGAGGCAGACCGTGAAAGTATAAAAAATTTCAATGGACATGGTTCAGCAATGGCGCAGGTGTATAATCACATGATCATGCCCCTTGCTAACCGAAAGGATAAAGAAACACAGATCATTTGGGGGATTCGTGATTTTGAATTTCGGTTTAACCGGCAACCGGAAGGCATGTGGCTTGCCGAAACAGCGGTTGATATCGAAACGCTTGAATTACTCGTTGATCATGGCATTAAATTCACCGTATTGGCGCCGCGCCAGGCACAGGCGTTCCGAAAAACCGGTGATGAAACGTGGACCACGGTTACTGCGGAAACAGTAGATACGCGGATACCTTATCGTTGCGTTTTACCTTCCGGAAGTACGATCGTTTTGTTTTTTTACGATGGTGATATTTCACAAGGTGTTGCCTTTAGCGGGCTTTTAAATGATGGCAAAAAATTCGCACATCGTCTGATCGACTCATTTGAACCAGGCACTACTGAACCGCAGCTTGTCCATATTGCGACCGATGGTGAAACGTATGGTCACCACCATAAGCACGGTGATATGGCGCTGGCGTATTGTCTTGATTATATTCAGCATCATCCGGACGCGCACCTTACTAACTACGCAGCGTTTATTGCCAAATTTCCGCCAGTGTATGAAGCAACAATCCATGAGAATAGCTCCTGGAGTTGTGTACATGGCATAGAGCGGTGGCGAAACGATTGTGGTTGCCATTCTGGTGGTAAACCAGCATGGAACCAAAAATGGCGTAAGCCATTACGTGATGCGCTGGACTGGCTGCGCGATGAACTTATTACACTCTATGAAAAAGAAGGTGCACCGATGCTTAAAGACGTATGGGCTGCACGTGAGGATTACATCAACGTTATTCTTAAACGTAATGATGATACGGTGCGTAAATTTCTTCGTGATCATTGTCAGAAACAAGTTCAGGCAAACCAGGTTTTGCGTCTGATGGAGGTGCAGCGTAATGCAATGCTCATGTACACCAGCTGTGGTTGGTTCTTTGATGAGATTTCAGGAATTGAAACAACACAGATCATGCAGTATGCGTGTCGTGCAATGCAGCTCATGAGTCAGATTAATGCGGTCAGACTGGAGGATGAATTCCTGAAAAGGTTAAGACAGGCCCCCAGTAATGTTGCTGCCTTACGCGATGGTGCACAGATCTATCATAAATATGTGCTGCCTTCCAAAACCAATCTTCAAAGAGTGGGGATGCACTATGCTGTGTCGTCTATCTTTGAAGAAGATCCTGAATCATTTCCTGTATTTAATTATACCACAAAGAATGAGGTGTTTGTTCGACGCGAAGCAGGACAACAGCGTCTTGTTCTTGGTGTAACGCGGGTTCGCTCGAACGTTACCCGGTCGGAAAAGAAATTTGCGTTCGCAGTAATCTATATGGGGCAGCATAACATTATTGGAAATATTTCCATTGATATGGATGCCGTTGTATTTGCGAGCATGCAGGCAAGACTCGTTAATGCCTTCGATGAAGGAAGACTGGGGGATGTGATCGGCTTGATGCAAACGTATTTCGGACCAGATAAGTACACCATCTGGCATTTGTTCCAGGATGAAAAACGAAAAGTATTTGATCTGATCACAGAGCAAAGTATGCGTGACCTTGAAGAATCACTGCGCCGGATTTACAATCGTGATTATCCATTGGTGAATGCATTAGCACATAATGATATACCAATTCCAAATGCTTATCGTACAACGTTTGAATATATTCTCAATGCAGATTTGAGCAGATGTTTTCAGCCTGATAAGATCAACGTTCGATTGATGGAACGCACAATGTCTGAGCTGGCAAAATGGGAATTAGGAATTGAAGATATTGATAAAGTTGAACGATTGGCCGGAGAAAGTATCTTCAAGGAGTTAAAACGCATTCACGCAGAAGGCGACAATCCAAAACGAATTGAAAGACTGAACAGGTTATTTCCACTACTTCGCAAATTCAACATCCGACCAAACCTTTCCAAAAGTCAGAATTTATTTTTCGAAATTTCAATGGATACAAATGCAACACAAGACCGCTCCGCGGAGTGGACAAAAGAATTGCAGGGGCTTGGTGAAAATCTTGGTGTTAAAGTAGAACCTGTTGCCGTTGATTAATCTATTGCTGAGCCATATTAACTCAACTAAAAGCCGGACCAAGTGTGACCTGGTCCGGCTTTTTAATTTATTCTGATTTGAATAGCTATTATTTATTCTTCCAATTTAAACAATAGCTTCCTTGAATTGTTTGTTATCAAGATAATTCCATACAAGACTACTTGCGCCTAAGATAGGAGCGGCCTGATTTTGTAAACCGGAAGGTAACACTTTAACCTTTCCGCGGAACAGTGGCATAAGGTTAGCTTCCATGTGTTTAATGGTTGGCTTAAAGATGAGATCACCGGCTAACGATAAGCCACCAAATAAAAAGATCGCCTCAGGGTCGGTGTGTACTACGGTTTCCGCGAGTTTCATACCCAAAATACGGCCTGTATATTCAAACGCGGCAAGCGCGACTAAATCACCACGCACTGCACATTCGGTTATCATTTTGGTTGTAAGGTTATCAAAGCTGATACCGCGAAGTTCACTTGGTTCAAGGTGATCGGCCAGAAGCTTATAAACCGTGCGTCGAATTCCTGTGGCCGATACATACGTTTCAAGACAACCACGCTTACCACAATTACAGAAACGACCTGCAGGATTTACGGATGTATGTCCTACTTCTCCGGCGATGCCATGTTTACCATTCAGCAGTTGACCATTTGAAACAAATCCGCTACCAAGGCCTGTGCCGAGTGTAATCACCACAAAGTCTTTCATTCCCTTTGCTGATCCATACACCATTTCTCCGACGGCTGCAGCATTCGCATCGTTGGTTATAATCGCGGGAATATCGAATTCTTCCCTGAACATATCCGCCAAGGGAATAATGCCTTTCCATTTAAGATTTGTAGCACGCTCAATGGTTCCCTTGTAATAATTTCCATTGGCAGCGCCAACGCCGACACCAATTACTTTATGCGCAAATGGAATTAATGACATCGCTTCTCGAAGCGCCGCAGCAAGTCCATCGAAATAATCTTTAAACTCTTCGTATTGCGTTGTTGAGATACTCCCCTGGTAAACTACATTCCCATCGCGGTCAACAATTCCGTATTTAGTATTGGTTCCGCCGATATCAATACCAATGGTTAATTCTTTCATGAGATTGTTAAGGTTTAAGCTGTAACTGGTGTGTGAGTGCGTGTTATTATCTTTGTTTCCCGCCCTTAGACAGATAGAATTTTCGCAAGCCTTAAATACTCTTCATCTATTTCGTGATGCTTTGTCATGATGGTATCAAAACCATTGTAAACCATTTTATTGTCTTTCACACCAACCATCACATCCTTTTGATCACCTAACAAACCTTCCACCGCGGCAACACCCATTCTGCTCGCCAGTACACGATCGAAGTAAGTCGGCGCACCACCGCGCTGAAGGTGGCCAAGCACAGTAACTTTGATATCATAATAGTCTGAGCGTTCAGCCACCATTTTAGCAAGCGCGTGTGCATCACCAATCTTCGAGCCTTCTGCAACAACAACCAGATTCGATTTTTTGTTTGATTTTTCTCCTGCGCCAAGCAGTTTGTATAATTCATCAAACGTGAGGTTATCTTCAGGAAGGATAATGGCACCTGCGCCTCCGGCGATACCGCTATTAATTGCAATGTATCCTGAATTGCGTCCCATTACTTCTACGAAGAAAAGCCTGTTATGAGAAAGTGCAGTATCACGAATTTTATCGATGGCATCAACCGCTGTATTGGTTGCGGTATCGTAACCGATTGTATAGTCAGTACCTGCGATGTCATTGTCGATCGTACCCGGAATACATACGGAAGGCACACCAAACTCTTCGAAGAATTTGTGTAAGCCGGTAAACGTCCCATCTCCGCCTATGGCAATGAGGCCGTTAATGCCCTCTTTTTGTAATCGTTCAAAGGCTGTTTTGCGACCCTCGGGTGTTCTGAATTCTTTACTACGTGCAGATTTAAGAATAGTACCGCCACGTTGAAGAATATTACCAACGGAGCGCGCGCCTAATTTTACAAAATCGCCTTCGATCATGCCTTCGTAGCCGCGCATAATACCATAGCAATCCTTCTTATAAAATGTGCAGGCACGTACAACAGCGCGAATCGCTGCGTTCATTCCCGGAGCATCGCCACCGGATGTGAAGACGCCAATTTTCGAAATATTATTGTTCATTTAAAGTAAAAATCCATCAAAAATAGTGGACTGAATTTAGTTTGCAATCAATTATTTAATCAATTGGACTTCAAACGTTTGAAATAGTTGATTAAGCCATTCGTGGATGAGTCGTGGGAACTGATTTCTGCTGAAGTTGAAAGTTCAGGAAGAATTTTCTTGGCCAGCACTTTGCCTAATTCGACTCCCCATTGATCGAAACTATAGATGTTCCAGAGTACGCCCTGGACGAAAATTTTATGTTCATAAAGCGCAATCAGGCTACCAAGCGTATACGGTGTGAGTTGCTTAAAGAGAATGCTATTGCTTGGTTTGCTTCCTTCAAAAACACGGTATGGGGTATGGAACTCAACTTCGTCTGAGCCTAAACCAGCGCTGGCTAATTCAGCATTAACTTCTTCTGTTGTCTTACCCATCATCAATGCTTCTGTCTGCGCAAAGAAGTTAGACATCAGCTTTACGTGGTGGTCACCGATGGCATGCTGACTGATAGCAGGAGCAAGGAAATCGCAAGGAACCAGCTTGGTTCCCTGATGGATCAGCTGATAAAATGCATGTTGTCCGTTCGTACCTGGTTCACCCCAAATGATGGGACCTGTCTGATAGGTAACCGGATTTCCTTCCCGATCAGTAGTCTTTCCGTTACTTTCCATGTTGCCTTGTTGAAAGTAGGCGGCAAACCGATGCATCGATTGATCATAAGGAAGAATGGCTTCTGAGGCTGCACCAAAAAAGTTGTTATACCATAGTCCAAGTAGCGCAAGCGTTACCGGCATGTTCTTTTCGAAAGGTGTTTCTCTAAAGTGTTTATCCATAGCATGTGCTCCGCCAAGCAATGCTTCAAAGTTTTCGAAACCAATGGTACAAGCGATCGATAAACCAATCGATGACCACAAAGAATAACGACCACCAACCCAATCCCAGAAAACAAACATGTTCTCAGGTGCAATACCAAAACTGGTTACAGCATCCTGGTTCGTTGAAACAGCGACAAAGTGTTTGGCCACCGCACCACTGCCTCCGGTTTTTTCGAGGAACCATGCACGTGCAGTCGCTGCGTTAGTCATCGTCTCCTGTGTTGTAAAAGTTTTGGAAGCGATAATGAAAAGCGTTGTCTCAGGATGTAGATTCTTAACTGTTTCGGCAATGTGTGTTCCATCAACATTGGAAACGAAGTGCGGGGTAATATTTTTCCAGTAAGGACGAAGTGCTTCTGTCACCATGTATGGTCCGAGGTCAGATCCTCCAATACCAATGTTCACAATATCTGTTATTGGTTTTCCGGAGTATCCTTTCCATGTTCCATTCAGCAGGCTGTCTGAAAAAGTTTTCATTTGCGTAAGCACACCGTTTACTTCAGGCATAACATCCTGTCCATTGACAAGCACAGGCGTGTTGCTTCTGTTTCTCAACGCGGTATGAAGAACAGCACGGTCTTCTGTGCGGTTGATTTTTTGTCCGGTAAACATGGCCTCGATGGCATCCTTCAGATCAACTTCATGCGCCAGTTGAACGAGCTCGCGCATCACTTCTTCATGTACAATGTTCTTGGAATAATCCAGCAGGATATCTTCAAATTGAATCTGGAATTTAGTAAAGCGCTGAGGGTCTTCTTCAAATAGCTCGCGCAAGTGTGTCGCCTGCAGGGTTAAAAATAAGACCTCCAGTTTTTGCCAGGCTTTTGTTGTTGTAGGATTGTGATTAGGTAGCATAACTCGTTATTACTTGAGCTGTAAACTTAACAAATGAAAATGCCGGACTAAAATCCGGCATTCGTTTATTTTTTAAATTTATTCACGAGCATGGCGAGCTTTTCTTCCATGCTTACCTCTTTTTCTTTTGGTTTCGCTGGTTTTCGGAAGGAGGCCTGCTTGCCCGATGGCGCCTCAGGACTTGCAAATGGATCGCTCTTCATCGAAAGCCCGATTCGCTTGCGGGCAACATCTACTTCAACGACTGTTACTTTTACTTTTTGCTGAACTGTTACCGCTTCTTTCGGGTCCTTGATAAATTTGTCCGATAGATGACTGATGTGAACAAGGCCATCCTGGTGTACACCGACATCGACAAAGGCACCAAAGTTTGTCACGTTTGTGACAATACCGGGAAGGGACATACCGATCTTCAAATCACCAATCGTGTTGACGCCCTCTGTGAAGCTAAAGATTTCAAATTTATCACGTGGGTCGCGTCCGGGCTTTTCTAATTCGTTTATTATATCTGTTAATGTAGGAAGTCCTACCTTTTCATTTACATATTTTGTGAGGTCGAGTTGTTTCCGGAGTTCTGCGGTGCTCATCAGTTCACCAACACCGCAGCCAAGATCACTTGCCATTTGTTGTACAATCGGATAGGACTCGGGATGAACAGCACTGGCATCAAGTGGATTTTCCGCTTCGCGAATGCGCAAGAAACCAGCAGCCTGTTCAAATACCTTTTCACCGAGGCGCGGTACTTTCATCAACGCTTCGCGGTTTTTAAATGGGCCATTTTGATTTCGGTACTCCACAATATTTCGCGCAAGCGCAGCACTCAAACCAGACACGTAGGAGAGGAGCTCTTTGCTCGCTGTGTTTACCTCCACGCCCACAGAATTTACACAACTCATCACCACATCATCCAATCCCTGCTTTAGCTTCGTTTGCTCAACATCATGTTGGTATTGCCCAACACCAATTGATTTGGGATCAATCTTAACAAGCTCAGCAAGTGGATCAACCAATCGTCTTCCGATGGAAACAGCACCACGTACAGTGAGATCTTTATCGGGGAATTCCTCCCGGGCAACATCTGATGCCGAATAGACTGAAGCACCACTTTCATTTACCATGACAACGATAACCTGATGCGGTAAGCCGATATTTTTTACGAATGTTTCAGTTTCGCGACCAGCCGTACCGTTACCGATGGCGATGGCTTCAATGGCATACTGCTCGCACAACGATTTGATAAGCGTGGCCGATTTTGTCACTTCACGTTGCGGATCATTTGGATAGATGGTGTCGTTGTATAACAATTTACCCTGACGGTCGAGGCATACTAGCTTACAACCGGTTCGGAAACCAGGATCTAAGGCAAGTACATTTTTTTGTCCCAACGGTGCCGTAAGCAAAAGTTCTTTTAAGTTAGAAGCAAATACATGGATTGCTTCTTCGTCTGCTTTCATTTTGGTTTCCATACGAATCTCTGTCTCCAGCGATGGACGAAGAAGTCGTTTATAAGAATCTTTTATCGCAAGCCTGAGTTGATCCGCCGCACTATTTTCTGCTTTCACGAAAAGGCGTTCCATCGATGTAACAGCGAGCTCTTCAGGTGGAAAGATATCAAGTGCAAGGATGCCTTCTTTTTCACCGCGGCGCATGGCCAGCAATCGATGAGAAGGTGTTTTCGAAATAGGCTCTTTCCATTCAAAGTAGTCTTTGTATTTCTGGCCTTCCGATTCTTTTCCTTTTAAGACACGTGATTCAATAGCGCCCTCAATCCAAAATAGTTCGCGAATGCGTTTGCGGGTTTCCTGATTTTCACTCACCCATTCTGCCATGATATCACGCGCACCATCGAGTGCTTCTTCCAGTGTGCTTACACCTTTTTCGTGATCCATAAACGTGGCAGCAAATTCGGTCAAATCAAAATTTTCCTGATCGAATATTTTTTGTGCGAGCGGTTCAAGTCCTTTTTCTTTTGCGACACTCGCACGCGTTTTTCGTTTGGGCTTAAACGGTAAATAAATATCTTCTAGCTCAGCCAATGTTTCAGCCGATACAATTGAAGACATTAAGTCTGGTGTAAGCTTGCCTTGCTTTTCGATTGAACTGATAATCGATTCTCTTCGCTTATCCAGTTCGCGCAATTGTTCTATGCGGTCACGAATGTTGGTGATCATAACTTCATCCATGCTTCCGGTCATTTCCTTGCGATACCTGGAAATAAAAGGAACGGTTCCGCCTTCCGCCAGTAATGTGGCTACCGCCGATACATTTTTAAATTGAACGTTGAGTTCCTTGGCGATCTGGTCAACCCAACGTGATAAATTCTCTTGCTCCATTTCTTAAATCAGCACATGAAATTTGTTTCTTAAAAAAAGCGTTTGAGGCAAAGGTTTTCTGAACCTCAGACGATTACGTGCAAGTATTCAAAAAATGACCTCTATTCAAACAGGCTGGCAAAAATAGGATAAGGTTTATTACCTGCAATACTGTATTTTAGAAACCTATAATTTGATACGATGAAAAAGCGAATTGCCCTGGTGGCACATGATAATAAAAAATCTGAACTGATAGAATGGGTAAAATACAACCGCGACCAAATGACGCGGTATGAAATTTATGCTACAGGTACAACTGGTCAATTACTTGAAAACGAATTAGAACTAAGAGTTAATTGTCTGAAAAGTGGACCTCTGGGAGGTGACCAGCAGATAGGCGCGTTGATTGCGGAAGGTAAAGTTGACATGTTGATATTTTTTTGGGATCCGTTAGAACCGCTGCCTCATGATCCGGATATTAAAGCCTTACTAAGGTTAGCTGTTTTATGGAACATTCCCATGGCATGTAATCGAACAACAGCGGATTACATATTTTCATCCCCTTTGTTACCCGGAGATTATCAACGCAGTATTCCTGATTTCACAGCCTATTTGAAAAGGAAAATTTAGGCGGCTGGATTATCACCTGATTATACTGGTGTGACAGGACTAATAAGAAACTCGACGTTATCATACTGAAACCGTTTAGCGTCATGTTCAATCAAACCGTTAGAATAGGGGAGTAATTTTCGATCCGAATTGAAAATAAAAGGTGCTTTGATTTGTTTTTCTGTGTCCGCAATTCTTCAACGATCCGAAGCATCTGATAGAACATTTTTGTGCGCTAAGTTTTAAAAGTCCCTTCCTTTTGTTATTAAAATTTTCCAGAATTTTGCCTCTCTTTTTAAACAATTCCATTCTTCAGGCCCGGTTGCTTTGGCCATAAAAGAAAACAAATTTCCGCTCTGATGAATTTAGTAGAAGATTGAAAATTGCACAGAACCCCAATTGGCTACACATGGCGATGTTGTGTCAGGGATTTCGGAGCATCCGTTGCAGGAACTCTTAGATATTACCCCTTTGCGATAAATATTCTCATTTTTGCTATTTCAACAAATACCAGGATTCTGATTTTTACAAAATTATGGCGATTATCACCTTTTGGTTTTGGGAAATTCATTTCAACTCGTAAGTTTGCGCCTCCTTTTAGAATTTGAAATTGAAGGATCTATTATGGCGCGGTAGCTCAGGTGGTTAGAGCGTTGGATTCATAACCCAAAGGTCGGGGGTTCAACTCCCCCCCGCGCTACTTCTTAAAGAATATTGCAGCCGTCCTTTTTAAGGGAGATTCTCTAAAGATTCCGGGCTGTATTTGTTCAACATGGTGCTCAGTCTCAAGATTAAAAACGTTCGAGGCATCCCTTCAAATATAAAAGCGCGTCTCCAGAATTACGCTTCACTTTGCCGCTAAGGTTAAATTCGCTAATACTTTATCAACTCAATGGTGAAGATTCTTTCGTTTAAAAATAGAAATCGCTTTTTCAAAATTTACTTATTAACAGTTTCCGGGTTGAAAATGAATCGCTTTCCAGCGTTCACGCAATAATTTATACGGCAATACCCGTGTTGACATCCAGGAACTTTACTTCCTGTTTTTTGTCATAGTCAATATTTTACTATAAATTCAACGCAATAGAAAAAACACACCGCACCTTGATCATGGCCAAAAAAAAGTTGTTTACCTCGGATTACGAGATTCACGCCTCGATAAAGATGCTATACCCGTACATTCAAACTGCAGGAGGACTTTCTGAATGGTTTGCAGATGATGTACGCATTAACAATCTGAATAAAACATTTACCTTCTTTTGGGATCAGGAAGAGCACGTTGCCAAACAGGTTGCACATCGGACGAATCACTTTGCCCGGTTTGAATTCGTACCGGAATCGCCGGAGGATACAGATCCATCGTATTTCGAATTACGACTTGAATTTAACGATTTAACGCAGTCCGTTTATATTAAGGTTTTTGACTATTCAGATTTCGAAGACCCACGCGAACTACAGGATCTCTGGGACAGCCTCATTGATAATCTTAGAAAAACAGTAGGAGGGTAAGCGAATTTTTATCGTTCCCATTCATTGGCTTCATTTTTGTCGCTTGCAAGCCTCAATGAAGAAAATCGATAAACTTGTAATACAGGCGTTTATAAGTCCGCTCTGCTTCACCTTTCTCGTTGTTGTGTTTATTCTTCTCAACATTCAGATGATGAGAAATTTTGGCGATCTAATTGGCAAAGGTTTGGATGCCGGCGTAATACTTCATTTGTTTTTTTACTTCGCTGTTTTTACGACGCCCACAGCCTTACCGTTGGCGATCCTGCTCTCGTTACTCATCACTTTTGGAAATCTCGGCGAACATTTTGAATTAACAGCCATTAAAAGCACCGGTATTTCCCTGACACGTGTGTTGCGACCACTTTTTATTACGGTATGCATCATTACAGTAATGGCGTTTATGATCAACAATTATATCGTACCGCGTGCTGCGCTGGAAGCCTACAGCTTATTGTATGATATTAAACAAAAAAAGCCAACGCTTGATCTTCGTGAAGGGCAGTTTTGCAATGTCATTAATGGTATAAGCATTAAAGCCAATAAGAAATATCCGGATGGCGTGACATTCAGGGATGTGGTGGTGTATGACCATCGGAAAAATGTTGGAAATGGTGAAGTGATCGTTGCTGATTCCGGGAGGTTGTTTACGGTAATGAAAGACCGCTTTTTGAAAGTGGAGTTATTTCACGGTTATAAGTACAGCACAGGTGACGAAGCCGCTTCGGATTCAAGAATAAAAAATGTAAACACCTTGTCGCGAAGTAAGTTTTACAAAAGCCTTCTTGTTATGGACCTATCTGCTTTTGACCTTTCACGTAGTGATAAAAATTTGTTTACAGGTCACCGTAAAATGCGTACAATGGCTGAACTCGATGGTGATATGGATGCGTTAAAGAAGCAGTTAAAAGGGCATCGGCAGTTTCAAGACGACGGTAAATCCAACGTGATAATGCAGTCTCAGAAAAACCAAATTAAGTCTTCCGATGTTGGTGACGAGAATGAAATTAAGGAGCAGGCAAATACAGAAGTGCGGGAGATTCGTCGTGAACTTAACGCGTATCAAATACAATGGCACCAAATTCCGGCCAGTGCATTGGCTTGTATCACCATGTTCTTAATTGGTGCGCCGGTTGGGGCCATTATGAAAAAGGGCGGATTCGGTATACCATTTTTGCTTTCGGTTGTGTTCTTTATTGTGTATTATGTCTTAACCCTGCAGGGCGAAAATCTCGCAGAGCAAGGAATCCTTAATTCTGCGACCGGCGTTTGGCTAGCGAATGCTGTATTATTTTGTTTTGCGATATTTTTTCTTTACCAGGCCAGGCGAGATGCACGGTTGTTTGACATTGATATTGATCATCTCATTTTTGATAAACTCCGAAGGTGGACCATCCTTCGGTAATTTGTTTTAATACTCGTTTTTAAACGCTGAATTCGGATGAACCGACTCGTCGCTAAACTTTTATTCGAAAAAATCAATTCTGATAGCGTAATGGTTTTATTTTTGAACCTTTAGATGATGCATGAAGAAGATAGATAAACTTGTTTTAGGTGCTTTTTTGGGGCCATTCATGATGACTTTTCTGGTCGTGGTGTTTATCCTGCTCATGCAACACATGTTGAAGTATTTCGATGACATTATCGGCAAAGGACTGGATGCAGACGTGATCGGACAATTGCTTTTTTACTTTGCTATATTCATGACACCGGTAGCCTTGCCACTCGCCGTATTATTATCATCGTTGATTGCATTTGGTAACCTGGGAGAACATTTTGAATTAACCGCCATAAAAAGTGCCGGTATCTCGCTTGTCAGGGCTTTATTCCCGATTTTTATATTCGTATTGTTGCTTACCGGCGTTGCTTTCTACGCAAATAATAACCTGGTTCCTAAAGCTGCACTCGAAGCATATAGCCTGCTCTATGACATAAAGCAAAAAAAGCCTGCGCTCGACCTTCGCGAAGGAGCATTTTATAACGGTATTAACGACATCAGCATTAAAGTCAATAAAAAATTTCCGGATGGCGTAACGTTAAAAGATGTTGTGGTTTACGATCACCGGAAGAACGATGGTAACAAGGAAGTTACTGTTGCAGATTCTGGCAAAATGTACACCATACTCAATGAGCGTTACCTTAAGTTTGAGCTTTATAATGGCTACAGTTATTCGGAAGGAGCAACCACCCAACGAGATGTTGAGGGAAGAAGGAAATCCGATTCCGAATCACTAAGCCGCAGGAAGTTTGATAAAAGCCAGGTCGTTTTTGATTTGTCTTCATTCCAGCTGGAGCGTACCGATAAGAAGTGGTTCCAGGGCAATCGCATCATGCGAAACCTGAAGGAACTTGACTACGATATGGATTCAATTAACAATGAGATTCTAGGTCAAAAATTAAATTATTACCAGTATCGTCCTTCATACTTTGCTTATCTGAACAACGATGATTCCCTGGCGTTACCGGAGGAAGTCTACCAATTTAAAATTCGAAGGGATTCTTTGTTGGCCGCCGAGTATACAGCAAAATATAACACCGTGAGAGCTGACAATTCTACACCGAAAACAAAGGTGGAAGATGATAAAAAAACAATCGCTGAAAACAACAAAACGCTTAAGTCAACAACACCGAAGACCACTAAAGTGGTAACACCCGATAAAACCGATTCTGCCAAACTACAGCGTAGAAGGCAAAATCCGCCAAGAAACAAAATCAGGGAAGAACAGCGAAAACGTGAAATAAAAGCCAGTAAAAAGGTCGCTCAGAAATCTGCAGCAAAAAGAGAAGCGGTGAAAAAGCAAACGATAGCGAAAGACACGGTTGTTTTAACTGATTCTGCAAGGGTGGCAAAATTGGACAGCGTTTTTACACAGCTGCCTGAAAAACAACACTATGAAGGTGCGTTGGCGATTGCCCGACAGGTAAAAACACAGATATTAAATTCGAATGCCAGTATTGAATCGCACAGTAAGGAATTAATTACGTTTGATATTCAATGGCATAAAATACTGGCTAGTTCTATGGCTTGTATAGCCATGTTTTTAATCGGCGCTCCCCTCGGTGCAATTATCAAAAAAGGGGGATTGGGCATGCCCTTTTTAGTATCCATTCTTTTTTTCATTGTCTATTATGTATTAACCATGCAAGGGGAAAAACTGGCGAAAACAAACACGATTAGTGTGGCCGTGGGGGTTTGGATGGCCGATGCGGTACTTTTTACAGTGGGATTATTTTTCCTTCGGCAAGCTCGGGCGGATGCCAGGTTGTTTGAGGCAGACTTTTATAGTGTCGTGTTTGATAAAGTGAAACGCTGGTTCGCATCAAGAAAAGAAGCAAAATCAGCATTTTAATAGGAAGGGGAGAATTTTAAAGTGCTGAAGGATTTGGATTTTTGTGCTGTATTGGATTACCTTTGCCCCCTGAAATAAAAGGAAATAACATTTTTTCGAGATGTATCTGACTACAGCAATTAAACAAGACCTGTTCGCAAAGCACGGATCCGGCAAAAAGAAGGAAGAAACTGGTTCTCCGGAGTCACAAATCGCCCTGTTCTCCCATCGTATCAATCATTTAACCCAGCATTTGAAATCAAATAAGAAAGATTTCTCAACGCAACAAGGTTTAATGAGATTGGTTGGTAAGCGTAAAAAGCTGCTTAACTACCTTCAAAATACTGATATCCAACGCTACAGAGCAATTCTTGCGGATCTGGAATTAAGAAAATAAGGAGAGAAATTTCCTCATGAGGGAACCTGAACAAGGGTTCCCTTTTTGCATTTTAAAAGTTTGGAAAGTCACGCCTTCTGTGACCCTTAACCTCATTTTATTGATGAAGTGGCCATTCACTACAGGTACATCCTTTTGCGGAATGAATTAAAACCTGGCCATTCCCGTGTATCGGGAGAAGTAGCATTGACTAAAAAAATTAACACATGAAACCAACAGTCATTACGAAAACATGTAAGCTGCCCGATGGCCGTGAAATTACAATTGAAACAGGAAAATTAGCTCGCCAGGCCGACGGTTCAGTCGTGTTGAAAATGGGTAACACCATGATATTAGCCACAGTTGTTGGGGCTCAGGATGCTAAAGAAGGCACTGACTTTCTTCCCTTGTCCGTTGATTACCAGGAGAAATTTGCATCAACCGGTAAAATTCCCGGTGGATTTTTAAAACGCGAAAGTAAACTTTCTGACTACGAAGTACTGATCAGTCGCTTAGTGGACCGCGCCATTCGTCCGTTATTCCCTGACGATTACCATGCCGATACACAGGTAATGATTTACCTTATTTCCGGAGATGAGAATTCTTTGCCGGATGCTTTGGCTGCGTTTGCTGCCTCAGCTGCTTTATCCGTTTCCGATATACCATTCAATGGTCCTATTTCAGAGGTGCGCGTTGCCCGTGTTGACGGACAATTCGTAATTAACCCTCCGATGGAAGCGAAGAAACGTGCTGATATCGATCTCATCGTGGCCGCTTCCAAAGAAAACATCCTGATGGTGGAAGGCGAAATGAAGGAGGTAAGTGAAGAAGAGATGCTTGAGGCGTTAAGCGTTGCGCACGAAGCCATTAAAATACAATGTGATGTTCAGATCGAACTTACAGAAGCAACCGGTAAAACGGTTAAAAGAACATACAGTCACGAAGACAATGACGAAGCCCTTCGTCAGGAATTATGGACCAAATTCTATGACAAGCTTTATGCCGCTGCACGCGAACTGAATACAAACAAGAAGGTTCGCAGCAATTCTTTTTCAAAGCCACTGGAAGAATACATAGAGTCTCTTCCGGAAGACACAACCATCAAAAAGGATGTAGTAAAACGTTACTACAAAGAAATCATGAAGAAGGCGGCCCGCGATCTTTCGCTCAATGAAGGACTTCGTTTGGATGGCCGCAAAACCACTGAGATCAGACCTATATGGTCGGAAGTTAACTATCTGCCGTCAACACACGGATCGGCGATCTTTACACGTGGTGAAACGCAGTCCCTTACTACGGTAACGCTGGGAACTAAACTAGACGAACAAATGATTGATGGTGCCATGATCGAAGGCTCCAGCAAGTTTATACTGCATTACAATTTTCCAGGATTTTCAACTGGTGAGGTAAAACCTAACCGTGGACCCGGACGACGTGAGGTGGGTCACGGAAACCTTGCATGGAGAGCACTCAAGCAAACACTTCCGCCTGACGAAAAAAATCCCTATACAATTCGTGTAGTTTCTGATATTCTTGAATCAAATGGCTCGTCTTCAATGGCGACTGTTTGTGCCGGTTCTCTGGCCCTGATGGATGCAGGTGTTCCTGTAACCGGTCCGGTATCTGGCATTGCGATGGGCATGATCTCCGACAGCAAAACCGGAAAATATGCTATCCTTTCTGATATTCTGGGTGATGAAGATCACCTGGGGGATATGGATTTCAAAGTAACAGGAACAGAAAAGGGTATCACGGCTTGTCAGATGGACTTAAAAGTAGAAGGTCTGACCAACGAAGTGCTTCGTGAAGCGTTGCTCCAGGCCAAGGAGGGAAGGTTGCACATCTTGAACGAGATGAAGAAAACACTTGCTGGTCCGAACAACGATCTTAAGCCGCATGCACCACGCGCTGAAACAGTGATCATCGAGAAAGAGATGATTGGTGCGGTAATCGGCCCCGGCGGAAAAGTAGTACAGGATATTCAGAATACCACAGGAGCCACTGTAGTGATCGAAGAAGTAGGAAATAAAGGCGTTGTGAATGTGTTTGCCAACAGCAAGGAAGTAATGGACAAAGCTTTGAAACGAATCAAAGGTATCGTTGCTGTTCCTGAAGTAGGCGAAGTTTACGACGGTAAAGTGAAATCGATCATGCCTTTTGGCGCGTTTGTTGAGTTCATGCCAGGCAAGGATGGATTACTTCACATTTCCGAAATTAAGTGGGAACGCCTTGAAACGATGGAAGGCGTCCTTGAAGTAGGCGAAGAAATAAAAGTTAAATTGGTTGAGGTAGATAAGAAAACCGGTAAATTCCGCCTTTCCAGAAAAGTCTTAATACCAAAACCTCCAAGAAAGGAAACATCTCCAACTGAATAATCGTTATCGAATCCATTGACAGGAACTAACATTAAAGGCTATATTGTTAAACAAACGAATTGGTATAAAACGAAATGAGACAGCTAAAGATCAGTAAACAAATTACCAACCGCGAGAGCCAGTCGTTGGATAAATACCTCCAGGAGATCGGGAAGGTTGACTTACTAACGCCTGATGAGGAAGTGGAGTTGGCAAAGCGTATTAAAGAAGGTGATCAGATAGCATTAGAGAAATTAACGAAAGCGAACCTGCGTTTCGTGGTTTCTGTAGCAAAACAATATCAGAATCAGGGATTGTCGTTGGGTGATTTAATCAATGAAGGTAACTTAGGTTTGATCAAAGCTGCACAGCGTTTTGATGAAACGCGTGGATTCAAGTTTATCTCTTATGCGGTGTGGTGGATTCGTCAATCGATCCTCCAGGCACTGGCTGAGCAATCCCGTATTGTAAGGTTACCGTTAAACCGTGTAGGATCACTCAACAAAATATCAAAAACATTTTCTGAACTTGAGCAAAAGTATGAGCGGGAGCCTTCTCCTGAGGAATTGGCCGAAGTGCTTGATGTAACAACAGCTGAAGTTGTCGATACGATGAAGATTTCCGGACGGCATGTGTCCATGGATGCACCGTTTGTTCAGGGAGAAGAAAACAGCTTACTGGATGTACTTGAAAATGACAGCGAAGAAACACCCGATTCAGGGCTAATGAATGATTCATTACGACGAGAAGTTCAGCGTGCGTTGTCTACGTTAACCCAACGTGAAGCTGATGTAATCACATTGTATTTCGGATTAAATGGTGAGCATTCCATGACATTGGAAGAGATCGGTGAAAAGTTTAACCTTACCCGTGAGCGTGTTCGACAGATCAAGGAGAAAGCGATCCGGAGATTGCGTCACACATCACGAAGCAAGGCATTGAAACCTTACCTGGGATAATTCGATTCAGATTGTAAGTTTCTCAAAAGGTTCCAATACCCACATCGAAATTTTTAATTTGAAATTTTAACGAAGGTCCCGAATTTCGGGGCCTTTATTTTTGTTATTTGCAGCAAACAACAAAGCAATATTTTCATGGCTAAAGAAGTGAAAGTCCTTATTATCGGCTCCGGTCCTGCAGGCTACACGGCCGCAATTTATGCAGCTCGCGCCGGACTGAAACCCGTTCTGTATACCGGAGGTCAACCAGGTGGACAACTTACCACCACCAATGATGTGGAGAATTTTCCGGGATATGCAGATGGTATCAATGGCCCTCAAATGATGATGGATCTGCAAAAACAAGCAGAGCGATTTGGGACACAAGTGAATTACGGATTAGTTACGTCTGTAGATTTCAGTGGTTATCCACATAAGGTGATGGTGGATGAAAAAGAAGAAATAATGGCTGAAACCGTGATCATCGCGACAGGCGCTACAGCGAAATATCTGGGCTTACCTTCAGAAGAGTTGTATTATAATAAAGGTGTTTCCGCTTGTGCTGTTTGCGACGGATATTTTTATCGCGGTAAAGATGTTGCAGTGGTTGGCGCCGGCGATTCAGCAGCCGAAGAGGCTACCTACCTCGCGAACTTATGTACAAAAGTGCACCTTATCGTAAGACGTGATGAAATGCGTGCATCGAAGATTATGCAACAACGTGTATTGAAGGCACCGAATATTGAAATCCATTGGAATACCGAAACGGAAGAAATTATCGGAGACGATTCAGGGGTAACGGGTATTCGCGTTGTAAACAATAAAACAGGTGAGAAGAAAGAAATTACCCTCCAGGGTTTTTTCCTTGCGATAGGTCACAAGCCCAACACAGAAATATTTAAACCATACATCGACATGGATGAAACCGGTTACATCAAAGTAAAACCAGGTTCCACCAAAACGAATGTGGAAGGTGTATTTGCTGTCGGAGATGCTGCTGATAAAGTATATCGTCAGGCGATCACGGCAGCCGGAACAGGTTGTATGGGCGCCCTTGATGCTGAGAAATTTTTGGTGTCAAAGGAAATGGAAACGGTTTAAGGAAACGGCGTAGTTTTCCTTTTTCATTTGCAGATTCCGTCTGTTGTTTAACAAAGCTGAAATCATGAAGTTAGACCTTCTCGTACTTGCTGCACATCCCGACGATGCTGAGCTCGGATGCGCCGGCACCATCGCAAAACACATTTCACTTGGCTATAAGGTCGGTATCGTCGATCTTACGCAAGGCGATCTTGGTACACGCGGTACGATTGAAAGTCGTGCCGAAGAAGCGGCTGATGCTGCTGCGATACTTGGCGTGAGTGTGCGAGAGAATCTTAAATTTCGTGATGGCTTTTTCAGGAACGATGAAGAACATCAGCTAAGGGTGATCCGGGCAATCCGAAAGTATCAACCTGAAATAGTATTGGCAAATGCAACGCATGACCGGCATTCCGATCATGGAAGAGCTTCTGCCCTCGAATATGATGCGTGTTTTCTTTCAGGCTTGGTCAAAATAGAAACGGTGGATGAACAGGGGCGAAAGCAACTACCGTGGAGACCACGATCAGTATACCATTACATTCAGAGCGTGATGATTCAACCTGACTTTATCGTTGATGTCTCCGATTTCTGGGATCTGAAAATGCAGGCAATAAAGGCATTTAAAAGTCAGTTCTTCGATCCTTCGAGTGCAGAACCTGAAACGTATATTTCGAAGCCAGGATTTTTACGAATGATAGAATCGCGTGCCGTAGAATTTGGTCATGCCATAAACGTTCAATACGGAGAAGGCTACACTCACCGACAAACCCCTGGCATTAAAGACCTCTTCCACCTCCTGTGAAAAATTGAAAGATTGAAAAATTAAAATTCCAATCTTCCAATTTTTAAATCTTCCAATCTTCCTAAGGCGCAAGCCGATGAACCTGCCAGACACCTTCTATTTTGCTAAACCTGATTCGATCGTGTAGCCGGCTTGGTCTCCCTTGCCAGAATTCTATCAAGAGCGGATCAACCTCATAACCGCCCCATTGTTGAGGTTTCGGTAATATCGATTGTCCTTCGAATTTAGTTTCCATTTGTCTTACTCTTTCCTCAAGAATAATACGGTTTTCTATTACTGAACTTTGCGGAGAAGACCATGCTCCGATCTGCGATCCGCGCGGCCGACTTTGAAAATATGCTTCAGCGCGTTTGGCATCAACACGGGATGCTAATCCTTCAATCCGAATTTGCCTTTCCAGCTCAGGCCAGAAGAACGTTAATGCACAGGCCGGATTTTGTTGTAGTTGTTTTCCCTTATCACTCTGGTGATTGGTAAAGAACATGAATTTGTTTTGTTCAACACCCTTCAGGAGCACAACGCGCGCACTCGGTCTTCCATCAGTATTCACAGTAGAAAGTGTCATCGCATTTGGCTCCGGAACCTGCGATTGCAACGCTTCCCTAAACCAGGTTTCAAATTGTGAGACGGGATTGTTGGATATTGTCTTAATATCCAGGGAAGCTTTTGAGTACTCTTTACGGATTTCGGATAATTGCTGCATAGGTGTTATTTCAAAGCCTAAAGTTTATCAAAGAAATAAAATTTGCACACGTGGACACGAAGTATTTTATTCAGGTATTGAATTGTACCGTAAATCTCTAAATTGACGGATGGAGTTTTTTAAATATAAAAATCAGTTACGCCCGGAAAAGGGTCGGCTGCTCATTTCTGAACCGTTTCTGCCGGATCCTAATTTTGAGCGCACTGTAGTTTTATTGTGCGAGCATAATGAGGAAGGATCATTTGGTTTTGTGATGAATAAACCTTCCATCCTGAAAGTAAATGAGGTGGTGGAGGATATGCGGTTAGATGAAATCGTATTTGTGGGCGGACCCGTACAACAAGACACCCTGCATTTTTTGCATCGCAATACCAGTATTGAAAACGCTGTACAGATTCGGGATGAAATATACTGGGGAGGCGATTTTGAAAATTTATTGATCGGGATTGATACAGTTAAAATTAAATCTGCGGATATTCGGTTTTATCTTGGCTATAGCGGATGGGGGCCAGGGCAACTTGAACAGGAATTGGAGGCCGATTCCTGGATTGTATGTGACTACGTAACCAACGATTTATTATTCGACACAGAGCCTGGTTTGATCTGGAAAAAGGCATTGGATAATATGGGCGGAAGGTTTTCCGTATATTCGAACTATCCGGTGGATCCGAGACTGAATTAGGCATTTTTATTAAATTTACGCTGGTGCGTATAACGAAGATTGACCATGGAAATGGAAACAGACAAGCGACAAGAGCACGAACATGTACAAGCCGGGATGGCTGAGAACCATGGCAATGAACTTCATACAGAAGTTGATTTATCCGAAAGGGAACATGACGATGCAGAAGAACATGCCGAAGAAGAACATGTTGATTATTCAGGATACACAAAGCAACAGCTTGCGCAGACCGTAAAGGATCTTATCCGCGAAGATAATTTCAAACGTGTTGATCATGTATTGCGTGAAGTAAAACCGGTTTTTGATGAAATCCGCGAGAGAGAACGTGCTGAAGCTTTATCACGATTTATTGCCGATGGTGGTATCGCCGAAGATTTTGATTATAAAGGCGATGAACATGATATTTCCTTGGATGCTAATTTTAAACTTCTTAAAGACCGGAAAACACAACACTTTCGTCAACAGGAAGAACGAAAGGTAGACAACCTTCGTCGTAAAGAAGAACTGCTGGAGAAACTTCGCGAGCTCTCTGACTCGCTGGATACAAACAATCAGTTTGACGCTTTTAAAGAGCTTCAGAAAGAATGGAAAAGCATTGGTGCAGTGCCTGGTGCTCAGGCAAAAACCTTATGGGCGAATTACCATGCATTGGTCGATCGTTTTTACGATAATCAAAGTATCTATTACGAATTAAAGGAACTTGATCGCAGGCGAAACCTTGAATCAAAACTTGAATTGTGCGTACGTGCTGAGAAACTTGCTAACGTAGAGATCATCAAAGATGCCATTCATGAACTGAATGAGTTGCATCATGAATTCAAACATATTGGCCCTGTACCCATTGAAGAAAAAGAGGCTGTATGGCAACGTTTCAAAGCCGCATCGGATGCGGTATACGCAAAACGCGATTCATATCTGCAACACTTGCAGCAGGAGTTGCAGGTAAACCTTGAAAATAAACAAAAGCTCGCGGACGAAGTACAGGAGTTTGCGACGTATGATTCGGACCGTATCAAGGAGTGGAATCAGAAAACAAAAGAGATACTCGATATTCAGAAACGCTGGGAAATTGTAGGTGGATTACCCCGCGCAAAAGCGAAAGACGTCAACAAAAAATTCTGGTCGGCATTTAAAGCTTTTTTCAATAACAAGAATAATTTCTTTAAGAAGCTTGATGAAGAACGTGAAAATAATTTGCAGCAGAAAAATGCGCTGGTTGAAAAGGCACTCGCATTAAAAGAAAGTTCTGATTGGGAAAAGACTTCCAATGACCTTAAGAATTTGCAACAAAAATGGAAAGACATTGGACCGGTTCCTGAAAAATTCCGTGAAAAGGTATTTAAGGAATTTAAAGAAGCTTGTGATTATTTCTTTGAGCAACGTCGTCATCAGCATGGTAAGGTTGAAAATGAACAATCGGAAAACCTTCGTCAGAAAGAAGCCATTTGTGCCGAACTGGAGCAGCATGCAGAACAGGGAACTGCCGCGCCGAATTTATTGAGAACGTTACAAGATAAATTCAATGAACTTGGCTTTGTTCCCCGCAAAGACATCAATACCATACGTGCGCGATATCATGCCGCTGTGGATAAATTTGTAAATGCTATTTCGGGATACAACGAAGATGATAAGAGCAGGTTATTACTTGAAAATCAGATCAGCGATTTAAAAAATGATCCGATGGCCGATCGTAAGATCTACCAGAAGGAACAGGTGATCCGCAAAAAGATTAGCAAAATTGAAAATGATATTTCCCTTTGGAAGAACAACATGGAATTCTTTTCGAGGTCTTCAAACGCAGAAAAAGTAAAAGAAGAATTCAACGAAAAAATCCGGGAAGCATCTGATCACCTCAAACAATTGAAAGATCAATTGAAGCTGTTGAAAACGGTTTGATAAATTAAGTCCTACTTTAATAAAAAGGTTCGCAAAAATGATTGTGAACCTTTTGTTTTTATAATCGAAGAGGTCGTTTATTTCTTTACTAAGCCGATGTGGCATCCTTCAAAACACCATCTGAAGTAAAGTTTTAGTTTGTTGTCGGTGAATTCAATGGTGTAGCTGTGTTCGATTTCGTCCTGATTGATGGGTTCATTTCCCGGATCCGCTTTAAACAGTGCAAGTATTTCCTGTTGGCTTGCCTCATCTGTTAAAATCCGGTAATAGTCATAATCTTTTATGCCACTGATGTTGCTGGAGAATCTATTGTTCGGGGAGAAGGTGATCGTTTGTTCCGGCCGGGCCGGAACCGCCTCTGTAATATATCCGGCGCCCGGTGAATAGCCGCGCTCATAAACCTGCCATTTTCCTATCAGCAAGGGAGTCGAGGCCTCCGCATTTTCATTTTCCTCACATGAGAAAGCAAACGCAAAGAATGCAGCACAGATAATGATCAACGTCCGGATAGATTTCATGCCTAAAGTTTTCTTGCTTTTTAGACACAGGAAATAAGTGTTTCGTTGGATTGGTTTGGCTGTAAATAACCTCCTTGTTTGATGTCGTTACACGAGTGTTTTTATTTTTTGCAATTCAGACTGTCAGTATGCCAAAGGTCGTAACTATTCTGAAGGTTTAGCCAGTAATAGGGCGACGTTTTAAAGGCCTTGCTGAGCTTCAACGCCATTAATTGTGATATGCCTGCGTTGCCATTAATAAAATCGGATAGACGAGGTTGCGGATTAATAGTTTAACAGCAGCTTCTGTTCCAGTAAGACCGAGTGGTTCAAAATAAAAGTCTAGTAGAATTTCACCAGGATGGGAGGGTTAGGCCAATAGCGCAGTCGTTGGAAGAACCGTTGTACACTTGCTGTACAGTTAAAAAAATAGGGGTACGTTTATTTTCGTAACCCCTTGATTATCAAAGAGCCCCCTGTCGGAATCGAACCAACGACCTACTGATTACAAGTCAGTTGCTCTACCAGCTGAGCTAAGGAGGCTTTAAAAAGCTTAAAATGAGGCTGCAAAAATATAGTAAGAATGCGTTTTCGCAAATGTTTATCGAAAATAGTTTAGGCGATTGTCCTTCTTCAATGAAAAATGCCTGATTTTAGATTGCGCGCGCGCTACTCTTCTTATAATACACCATGTATTATGCTTGATATTACAAGGAATCGTTGTTATTAATTGCGAATTTCGAACATCTGCTTTGCGTAATGCGATTGTGAGTTCATGGTATAAATAATTTAAAATGAAATTCATCCTGCTGCTCTGTACATGTTTTTTGTTTTTCGGTGGCAGTATTCCGTTTAAACCCACGGAAGAGTTTGATTTAAAACTTGAATTCCAGTTTAAAGCGCGGCATAGCCAGGAACACAAAAATGTAATGGATCTGGGATATGAAAGACTGAATCAATCAACAGGCCCATTGCCCTATTTGTATGCGCATCTTACTGTGCTAAAAGTGCGCGAGGATGAGGAAAAAATAAAGGTTATCAACAATTTGGGTAGTGTTGTGGCCTCTAAAAAGCTGAAGAAAGACCAGACAATAGACCTGGATCTCGGGTTTACAGATGACCTGAAGGACCATGTAACGCCGTTTATGTTTACAGTTAATTTTGTATCGGCAGACAAGGAGACGAAACGCATAATCGTTATACAATTCGAAAAAGACGGTACATACTTAGTCAATGGTGAAGTACGGGGAAAACTCTGAACCATCGGTCAGGAAAGCAATTCGTTTATCCGGTTATAACAGGATGTTAACAAATTAAAGATTGAATTTCAGTGTTTTTTTGGCGTTAATGCGCAAAAATTAAAGCATGAAGCGCATCTTCTGTCTCCTCTTTCTCTTTCCTTGTCTTACGTATGCACAGCCCGATCATCAGCCGCATGCGGGCGAAATCAAATTAAAATTAAAAAAACTCAATTTCCTGGGCAGTGTTTTGTATGTGGCTGCTCACCCTGACGACGAGAACACCCGAATCATTACAGCCATGGCCAACGGGAAACTCGCAGCTACCGGCTACCTTTCGATGACGCGTGGTGATGGTGGACAAAATCTCATTGGACCGGAAATGCGTGATGAGCTTGGATTGATCCGGACGCAGGAGTTACTCGCCGCACGGAGAATCGATGGTGGCGAACAGTTTTTTACACGTGCCATTGATTTTGGATATTCAAAAAACGCCAATGAAACCTTTTCGATCTGGGGCAAAGACGAAATTCTTCAGGATGTGGTTGGGATTTTTAGACAATTTCAGCCCGACGTGATCATCACGCGTTTTCCTGCTGATGAAAGAGCTGGTCATGGACATCATACGGCATCCGCCATTTTAGCTGAGGAAGCATTTGATCTTGCGGCCCAACGGGATATCTACCCGCAGCAGGTTAGTCAGTGGGGGACCTGGAAGATTAAACGGTTATATACAAATACAGGAAGATGGTGGAACAATTCCATCAATGAAGATACGCCGGGTGTTGTCACTCTTGATATCGGTGGATACAGTCCGTTACTGGGAGAATCGTTTTCTGAAATCGCCGCGACCAGTCGTAGTCAGCATAAAAGTCAGGGATTTGGTTCCAGCGGTACGCGTGGACGGCAATTAGAGTTTCTCGAACATGTTAAGGGAGAAAAGGCGGGGAAAGATATTTTCGAAGGAGTTAACACGACCTGGTCCCGGGTGAAAGGTGGTGAAAAAGTGCAACCCTTAGTCGATAAAATTATTCGCCAGTTTGATGAGGAGGACCCAGCCGCAAGTGTGCCTGATTTGCTTGCCCTCAGAAAAAATTTGAATCATCTCGAAGATAGTATCTGGAAGAAGCGAAAAATCAGCGAAGTGGAAGAGTTGATCCAGGATTGTCTTGGATTATTTGCACGGGTTTCAACAGATCATTACTGGGTTGCACCGGGTGAAAAAGTAAAATTGAACATTGAGCTGGTGAACCGGTCACAACAAGAGATTAAGCTTCTGTCTATGCATGCCGAAGACCTTTCTTTTGATTCAGCCCTGATGATGCCGCTTAAAGGTAATATTCCAGTGTTATTTTCAACACGGAAGCAGATCGCAAAAAATAAATCGTATTCAGACCCTTACTGGTTGCAAGCACCGCATCGCGTCGGACTGTTTACCGTACAAGATCAAAAACTGATTGGAAAACCGCAGAATCCACCCGTCATCGCGGTAGAATTTACGTTCCAGTACGGCGTTGAAAATATCCGTGTAGTTACCCCGTTGCTTTACACCTGGACCGATCCTGTAAAGGGAGAATTAACCAGGCCATTTGAAGTAGTGCCACCGGTGTTTTTAAACCTCTTTGAAGACGTGTTGCTTTTTACCGATGAGCAGCCCAAAAACATCCCTGTTTTATTAAAGTCGTCAAGCACCAGCCCCATTGCGGGAAATCTAACGCTGGAGCTACCCGACGGATGGAAATCAGAGCCGGCTGATATTGCTTTCAGGCTTTCAAAAACAGGAGAAGAACAAACTGTGATTTTTAAAGTGATCCCTGCTGCAGGTGAGGTGACCGGTACATTACGTGCAAAGGCGCTGATTGGTGATACATATTATCATCAGGCAGTGAAAGTAATCTCTTATGATCATATTCCAATCCAGACATTACTTCCAGAATCTTCTGCCAAGTTGATCCGCATTAATCTAAAGGAGAATAATGGTACCGTCGGATACCTCGAGGGAGCGGGAGATGATGTGCCTGCAGCCCTGCGTAACATGGGATACGAAGTATGGGAAATGAAGAACGATGAGGTAACGGAAGCTAATTTAAAACCCCTGAAAGCAGTGGTATTGGGTGTTCGTGCCTTGAATACAAATGACCGTATGGAGTTTCTGATGCCTGTGTTGTTGTCGTATGTAAAGCAAGGCGGTACGCTCATTGTGCAGTACAACACCAATTTCAATTTGAAAGCATCCACGTTTTCACCTTATCCCTTATCTATATCGAGGGATCGTGTAACGGAAGAAGATGCCGCGGTAAGAATGATTAAACCTGATCATCGGGTGTTGAACTACCCAAATAAAATTACATCAGCCGATTTTGATGGATGGATACAAGAACGCGGGTTGTATTTCCCGAATAAGTGGGATCCGAATTTTGAGGCGGTTCTTTCGATGAACGACGAAGGTGAGTCACCGAAAGACGGAAGCTTGCTCATTGCGAAATACGGGGAAGGTCACTACGTTTACACTGGTCTTTCGTTTTTCAGGGAATTACCCGAAGGTGTAGCAGGTGCATACAAATTGTTCGCTAACTTAATTTCACTAACAAACAAAGACGCCACCACACAAAGTCCGCAAACGCAAACATCAAAAATGAAATCGCGGAATAAACATTAACAAACGGTTCAATCATATAAATATAATACTAATACAAAATTCACCTTTCATGAAAAAAGACGTGGCCGATAATCCTCCTGTGTTCAGTTCCTGGAAAAAGTGGTATATCATCGTGCTCATGGTATTGGTATTACAGATTGTTTTTTATTATTGGTTAACCAGCCTCTTTGCATGAATTATATCGACTGGATTGTATTGATCTGCACCATTGCATTCATCGTATTGTATGGTACATGGCGTACACGTAAGACCTCAACCATAGAAGGTTTCCTAAAAGGTGATAATACCATGCGGTGGTGGATGATTGGTGTTTCAATCATGGCCACGCAGGCTAGTGCAATTACATTCCTTAGCACACCGGGCCAGGCTATAGAAGATGGCATGCGCTTCCTTCAATTTTATTTTGGATTGCCTATTGCCATGGTGATCATTTCCGTTACCATGGTTCCGATTTATTACCGATTGAAAGTCTACACCGCTTACGAATACCTTGAGTCGCGTTTTGATCTGAAGACACGCACACTGGCAGCCGGACTATTTTTGATATTGCGTGGACTGTCTGCCGGAATAACGTTGTTTGCACCTGCGCTGGTGTTATCAACCATTCTGAACTGGCCGATTAGTATTACTACTGTTGTTATAGGTACATTGGTAATTATCTACGTTACTACGGGAGGTATCAAAGCGGTGAGTCTTACCCAACGCCAGCAAATGGCAGTAATCATGAGCGGTATGATCATGGCGGGCTTTCTGGCGTATGCCATGTTACCTGGTGAGGTCTCCTTCACAGATACCGTCCATATTGCAGGGGAGTTGGGCAAGTTTAATCTCGTTAATCTCGATTTTAATCTTGGGGATCGTTACAACATTTGGTCGGGTTTGATTGCCGGTACATTTTTATTCTTATCATACTTTGGAACAGATCAATCGCAAGTGGCGCGTTACCTGAGCGGAAGGTCGGTAGCAGAGAGCAGGCTGGGACTTATTTTTAATGGATTGCTAAAGATACCCATGCAGTTCATCATTTTATTTATCGGTGTATTGGTATTTGTATTTTATCTTTTCTTTCAACCACCGGTATTTCATAATTCGGTTCTCAAAGACAGGGCACTCGAAACCGTAGAAGGCCAAAGTCTCTTGGCACTTGAACAACAATACAACGAATTGTATGCAGAGAAAAGAGCTGAAGTAGATGGTATGGTAGATGCAATTCATGCGGAAGATGATCAGGCAAAAGCATTTCACAGGGAAAAAATCTTAGCCTTACAAGAGCAGGAATCGACGATACGGGATTCTGTCAGGGCCACGATATCGAAAGCGATACCCGGTGCTAAAACGCAGGACCGTGATTACATCTTTCTTAACTTCGTATTAACACACTTGCCGCATGGCATTATTGGTTTATTGCTTGCTGTTATGTTTTCCGCAGCGATGTCATCCATGGCCGGTGAACTAAATGCATTGGCTTCTACCACATCGGTGGATATTTACCAAAGATCAATTGTAAAAAGCGCAACGCCATCCCATTATCTGAAAGCTTCGCGTTGGTTCACCGTTTTGTGGGCACTGCTGGCCATGGTGTTTGCTATGCTTGCCAGCTTTGCAGAAAACCTGATTCAATTTGTGAACATTGTGGGATCGTTATTTTATGGAACTATACTCGGTATTTTTCTCACTGCATTTTATGTTAAACGAATTGGCGGCACAGCAGTGTTTTGGTCAGCGATTGTATCAGAATGCATTGTGTTGTATTGTTATGCTTCAACCGATATTGCTTTTTTACTATTCAACATTATTGGTTGCGGTGCAGTAATTATTTTCTCTTTTATCCTGCAGTTATTTCTACCTGCAAAGCCACCAACTCCTGATCAAACACAATAAATCTCGGACATCACTAGCATTAGTGTTTGGCTTTGGATTGTTAGCACCGTTGTGAGCTGGTATAACAATTTTGTAATCTGATTGCAACAATCTTAATGTCGTTCTTATACCTCGTTACGGTAATCTGTTTAGAACGATAAAAATATAAAGTAGATGTTATGCGCTGGATAGGAAGACAACGAAGTGGAAATGTACAGGATCGCCGGGGTGTGGGAGGTAGCCTGGCAGTAGGAGGTGGTATTGGTGGTGTTATAATTCTCGTGTTGGCCTTATTGATGGGACAGAACCCACTTGATTATCTAAACACTGAAAATCCGAAAGTTTATCAGGAGTCAAATTCCACAGCAGACGATGAGAAGTTTGAATTTGTTTCCGTCGTTCTAAAAGATACTGAAGATGTTTGGCACAAATTGTTTACGGAAAGGGATATGCAATATCAGGAGCCGCAACTCGTTGTTTTTTCAGGTAGCGATCAATCCGGTTGTGGACATGCTACCGCCGCAACCGGTCCATTCTATTGCCCAAATGATTCAAAGGTTTACATCGACCTTAGTTTTTATGATCAACTTCAATCCAGATTTGGAGCGCCCGGTGATTTCGCCATGGCCTATGTAATTGCCCACGAAGTTGGCCACCATGTTCAGCACTTATTGGGAATATCAGATAAAGTACATCAAGCACAACGAGGCATGAGCCAGGAGGAAGCTAACGATTTGAGTGTTAAACTTGAGTTGCAGGCCGATTTCTTCGCCGGCGTCTGGGCCCACCATGCTGATGAAATGAAACAAATTCTGGAAGCCGGTGATATTGAGGAAGCACTCGGTGCGGCGAATGCCATTGGTGATGACCGGCTACAGATGCAATCGCAGGGCTATGTTGTTCCCGACGCGTTTACACACGGTACTTCGGCACAACGGATGGGCTGGTTCAAAAAAGGATTTGAAACCGGTGATCTGAACGCGGGTAATACGTTTGAAGAAATTCAGTAACGGACCGGCTTCAATCCGATCCATTAAAGCTGCTTAATTTCTACCTCGCAGGCAGCTAGTTTTAATGTATGTTAAAAAAAACGTTAAGCTTATGGGAAAAGATAAAGAAGGAAAATTCCACCCTAAAAAAGGCAAACCTTCTGGTTCAGGAAGGGAAGATGGTATAGGTCTTAATGAACCTCATACAGGGTCACTTGAAAACTACCTCGAATTGGCAGATAAGTATACGGAAGGTGCTGACGAAATGCCTGCGAATGTTAAAGTAAGGCATCCCAACCGGAATGTAAATAAAGGGGAAGAAAGAAAAGAGGATAGAAATTCAAACAAATCAAGTTATAAAAGTAAGCAGGAGACTTTTAATGATGGTTTAACCACAACCGTTACGGAGGAACTACCTGGTATTCTCACCAAAGAGTTGTTTGCTGAATTGGCTAAATTCCAGTCGTCCATATGTGTTTCCATTTATATGCAAACACATCGGGCAGGTGTGGAAGTAAATGAACACGCCGATAACATTGCATTTAAGAATGCACTGCAACGTATTACCAATACACTAAAGGAAAGAGACGTTGATCAAACCGAGATCCAAAAAATCCTTGAACCGGGATACGAGTTGCTCAGGAATGATATGTTCTGGAGAAACTTAAATCAGGGTCTTGCAGTGTTTATTGCTGATGGCTTTTTTAAATACATCAAAATGTCTGAAACACCGATGAATGAGGTGTTGATCAATAACTCATTTTTCTTAAAACCGCTGGTAAATGCCATGACGGTGAATGAGTATTTCTATCTGCTGGTCATCAGTAAAAAACAAGCTAGATTTTTTCGCGCGGATTATTTTGGAATACTTCCTATTGAAATCGATGAGTTGCCGAATGGCATAGAGGACGTTGTTCACTTAGAGGAAAAAGCAGATCAAAAACTTTTCCGTACAGAAACATCGGGGGCGGGAAGAGGTGCGAACTACCACGGACAGGGCGCAGGCAAACCCGATGCAAAAGAGAACATCGCGCTTTACCTCGAAGAAGTAGACGAAACGTTGTGGAAGGAAGTTTTAAACCGCGAAAATGTTCCTTTGCTTTTAGCTGGCGTGGAATACCTGTTACCTATTTACCGTTCTGTGAGTAAGTATAATTTTATCTATGATCAGGTTCTTACCGGGAACCATGAACACGATGAGTTAAACTCACTGTATAAACAGGCGCGGGAAATTATGGAACCATATTTTCAGGAGCGAACAAAAAAAGCCCTGGCAAATTATGGAAACCAATCTGCAACAGCATTAACATCTTCAATACCTGCAGATATTATTCCCGCTGCGCATTATGGAAGGATTTGGCATTTATTTGTGTTGAAGGATCAACACATCTGGGGAAAATTCAATGAACAGGAAAACGTGTTGGAGATTCATGAAACAAAACAACAGGATGATGAATGTTTGCTGGATAAAGCCGTAATAAAAACAATACTCAATGGTGGCGACGTGCATTTTCTTGGTGAAGATGGTATGCCAGCGCAATCAAGCCTGGCTGCATTAATGCGGTATTGAACTTGATGACTTTAATACCCTTGTTACGCAATAGCTAAAAGCAAATTACTTATGGAAACGAAAACGAAAACAAAAATACCGAAGGAAATTCCACCTCAGCATCAGGATAGACAACCTGGTATTGAACATGAAATGGACCCTCAACCGATTTATGATAATGATGATCCAGGTTTTGGGAGATTAACGGGTAAAGTGGCTGTGATAAGCGGCGGTGATAGTGGTATCGGCAGATCTGTTGCCGTTCTTTTTGCAAAAGAAGGTGCGGATGTTGTGGTGGTTTACCTCGATGAGCACGAAGATGCAAAACAAACCGCAGCAGATGTGCGAAAATATGGAAAGGAGGCTCTGCTGATCTCCAGTGACTTGTCTAAAGAAACGAATTGTAAAAATGTGATAGACCAGACCGTCGAAAAGTTCAAACGCATCGACATTCTGGTAAATAACGCAGCTGTACAATACGAACAGGAAAACCTGGAGGATATCTCTGCTGAACAGCTTGAGTATACATTTAAAGTTAACATCTTCTCTTATTTTTATTTGGCCAAGTATGCTATTCCCCATTTGCAGGAAGGAAGCGTTATCATCAATACAGCATCTGTAACAGCATACAAGGGAAATCAAACGTTAATGGATTACTCTTCTACCAAAGGTGCTATTGTATCATTTACGCGAAGTCTCTCTCAAAGTCTTGCAAAAAAAGGGATTCGCGTAAACGCGGTCGCACCCGGGCCGGTATGGACTCCGTTGATCGTGGCTTCTTTTGAAGATGAGAAGGTGGCTAACTTCGGAAAGGATATCCCGATGGGAAGACCGGCTCAACCGGTTGAGATCGCAACATGTTATGTATTTCTTGCTTCCAGGGAAGGTTGTTTCCTTACGGGGCAGGTGTTGCATCCAAACGGAGGTTCTATTATTAACACCTAGAAAAATTAGTTTGTAAATTCATATACGAGGATTAAAAGTAAAAGAGGGTGCACTTTCTGGTACACCCTCTTTTGTTTAACAGTCAATTGATTCTATTTCAGTGACTTGATGAGTGCTTCGTTCATCATCTGGTAGTCACGATTGTTTTCTTTCTTAGCGGCTTCAAGCGAAGCATTAGCAGTAGCCAAAGCGCCGGCTTTGTCGCCAAGTCCTTTTTGAATTTTTGCTTTTTGGTGCAATACCCAGAAAGGATTATTCATGCCTTCAGCAGCTTTGTTTACCCATTCCAGAGCTTGTTTAAGGTCTTTTCCATTCTCTAGGTAATAAACCGCGGCCTGGAAATAGTTGTAAGGATTAACGGTGGTGTTTGCCTCGATAGACTTCATTACTTTGTCTTCGAAGTTAACTTTCACACCAAATTTCACCGAAGTATTCTCCCATGCAAGTTGAATTTTTGCTGACTTGTTGTCTGCAGAAATATCCGTGATATTGATGGTAAAAGTTTCCACTTTTTCGGTAAGCTTTTCCGGCTTTACAGTGAACTTAGCAGCCTCCTGTGCAGCATCGTATTTGCCGGTATTACCACCAAGTGCAACATCCTTATACAAGGTAATGGTCCACTCCGTTGCACCAGGCCATGAGAAAATAAGGTACTCACCTTTAGGAACAGCAACACCTTCTACTGTAACATCATCTGAAAAATTTATTTTCGTACCACTGTTAGCACCGGTTCTCCAGATTTTCCCGTAAGGAATAAGAACGTTAGCGTCTGTGCCGAAAATTTTACGGCCTTTAACACTTGGTCTGAAGTAATTGATCTTAATATCTGTAAGACCAACTTGTGTTGATACAGAGGCGGCGGGACTTGCTGAAGGTATCTGAACTTGTGCGGGCGATACCCACGTGATCAGGGCAAGTAATACAACCAGTAAAATGGATTTTTTCATTATAAAATTAATTTTAGGTTTGTGCATAATAGCGGCGGCAAATATAGAAATTCTTTTAACTCTTGAAATTGATAGTAGATGAAGCTTTCAAAAAGCTTTTACGAGCGGGCAAATGTTGTTAAGATCGCTAGCGATTTAATAGGAAAAGCGCTTTTTACACGCATCGGAAATTGTATAACAGGTGGCATAATCGTTGAGACAGAAGCTTATTCATGGAAAGAACGGGGCTGCCATGCTTTCCAAAAAAGGAAAACTGAACGAAACGCGATTATGTTTGGAGAAGGGGGATATTCGTACGTTTACCTTTGTTATGGGATGCACCACCTTTTCAATGTGGTGACCAACAAAAACGATATTCCTGAAGCTGTTTTGATTCGGGCCATTGAACCGCGCGTAGGCATTGAAGAAATGAAATTGCGCAGGGGAGTAAAAGTGAATGGCTTTCAGCTTACTTCAGGTCCCGGCAAACTAACGAGAGCACTCGGCATTGATCGAAAGTTGAATGCCAAAAACCTGCTGGATGACGAGGTATGGATCGAGGATATCGGGGAGCGCGTACCGGCGTCGCGAATTCTGGCCAGCCCGAGAATCGGTATTGATTATGCAGGCGAAGATGCGGCGCTTCCATGGCGTTTCACCCTGAAAGAAAATCTGTGGGTAAGCCGATAAGCCGACAAGTGATTTGAGTTATGGGTTATAGCGAAATATATTTGTATTGTTGATATTATAATGAAATTGAAAATTACGCTTGCCTCCTTGGTTGTCCTGGCTCAGGCCCTTTCTGCTCAGCCCTTGAACACATCCGCTTTTGTTAGAACAAATTCGCAATACGATGAACTCAATCCGGTGATCAGTCCGGACGGAAAAACCCTGTATGTCACCATTGCGAACCATCCGGATAACCTAGGTGGAAGAAAAGACCCGGGTGATATCTGGTATGCAGTGATTCAGGAGGATAACACCTGGTCAACACCAATGCATGCAGGCAGCATCATTAACGACCGCTCCTTTAATAGCATCGCCGGCTTTTCCACCGACGGAAAAGAAGCTTTTGTTATGAACCATTTCGATTCCAATGGAGGAACGGCCCGTACACAGGGTATTGCAGTAACGCATGGAAAAGCACGTGCTTGGAGCAAGCCCGAAAACATTACCATACCCTATTTTAAACATAAAGGGGGTGCATTGTCAGGTTATCTTTCTCCTGACAAAAAGCATTTTGTTTTCAGTGCAGAAACCTATGGGTCACGTGGGGTGGAAGATATTTACATCACGCAAAGAGATTCACAGGGAAAATGGTCTGAACCTAAAAACGTTGGTTCGAAAATAAATACACAATTCCAGGAGTTAAGTCCATCTTTAAGTTATGATGGAAAAACATTATTCTTTTCCAGCAATGGCAGAAAGGGCAATGGTAGTTTTGATGTTTATTCTGCTACGCGCCTCGACGACACCTGGCAGAACTGGTCAGAGCCGGTGAATATGGGAAGTGCTATAAACTCGGAAGGGCGTGATCTTTATTACAGAGAATATCCGTTGCTGGGATTTTCGTTGTATACCAGTACAAAAAACAGCGATGGATATGGCGATATTCGCATGCATATTTCTTCCGAACAACCGCTGGCTATCGATTCAGCAGTGGTTGCCTCTACTCAGCCCTTGGTGGATACAACAACATCATCAACCCGCTTTATCGAGCCTGAAGAAGATCCGGCGCGTAACCACTCCGTTAGGGTACATGGCAAAGTGGTAAATGCAAAAACAGGAGAGGCAATTCCCGCGACGATTACTTTTGAAGCGGCTGGGGACGACACACCGGTACCGGTAGAAAAAATTAAGGCATCACCTGTACAGGGCTATTCATTGGGAGTTGACACAGACGCAACTTTTAAAGTTAAAATCGAGTCTGCGGGTTTTATCAGTTCCATTGAGAACCTCGATGTAAAAACGTACGAGATGAATGAACTGGAAATGAATTTCAACCTTGAGCCCATTGCTGTAGGAACCACTGTTAATCTGAAAGACGTTTTGTTTGAGCAGAGTAAAACAACATTACTACCACAGTCATATCCCCAACTCGATATGATCGTTTCTTTCCTGAAAGAAAATCCCAACGTTCGTATTGAACTTTCTGGTCATACGGATAACCGTGGAATCCCAACACAAAACGTGAAGCTTTCACAGGCCCGGGTAGACCGCGTAAAAGATTACCTGTTATCCAAGGGAATCCAAAAGAAACGGGTTACGGGCAAAGGTTATGGCGGTAGTAAGCCAATCGCAAATAACGATGACGAAGAAACACGTAAACTGAATCGCCGTGTTGAATTTACCATTCGTAAAAATTAAAAGCACAAGCACGTAAGTATACTTATGTAGAAAGCAGCAATTACATTTTGATTACAGGTGATTTTGTAGAATGCGTTTTTATTTACCCTCGTAATTTAATATGTTTATGACTATACATTTCGCTTACGGCGATAGTTAACAATAGTGTCATAAACATATAAATGCGGCATGACTGCTTACTTTCAACGAAAAGTTTGGATAGGCTTTATCGCTGCAATGGCTTTGATTGCGTGGTTGGCATTAGCGTCCTATTGGCAGAATAAAAAATTCGAAGAGACTTCAGCCTGGGTTGCTCATACCAATCGCGTGTTGTTTCATACAGAGCAACTAGTATCGTTAACCATTGATATTGAATCAGGCCAGCGTGGTTTTGCCCTTACCAGCAAGGAAGAATTTCTCGAACCATACTACGCTGCATCTGCCTCAGTTTTAGATCACATTGAACGCATTAAAGAATTAACGCGGGATAATGTGTCACAACAAATTCGTATTCGGAAACTCGAAACGCTCCTTAATAAAAAGCTACTTTTTGCAGAAAACGTTATTAACATCACACGTCGGGATAATTTAGAAGAGGCCCGTGCCGTGAATGCTTCGATGGTAGGTAAGCGTATAACGGATCAGGTCCGCCTGTTGATCAATGAAATTCAAAAAGAAGAAAATGATCTGCTTGTCGAGAGAACAGCACTTACCGAAAAACGCGTACAACGTTTTTATTCAACATTTACGGCTTTATTGTCGGTAACCGGAATAATCCTGTTGCTTATTTTTTATGCCATCTACATCAATCTTAAAAGAAGAACAAAAGCGGAGGTGGCGTTGCGAAAGGCGATCGAGCAGGTAAAGGATATGTATGACAATGCTCCATGTGGCTATCACTCATTGAATAATGAAGGTGTTTTCGTTGAGATGAACAGAACATGGTTGCAATGGTTGCAATACAAACATGAGGAGGTGGTGAATAAAATGAAATTCAGGGACATCCTTACCCCGGAAGGGGCCGCCATGTTTCAGGAAAAATTTGATCAGATGAAACGCGAAAGTTTTATTCACGACCTGGAATTTGAAATTGTTCGTAAAGATGGTGCAATATTTTCAGTCCTATTAAATGCCATCGCTATTTATGACGTGAATGGAAACTTTGTACAAACACGATCAACGGTGATTGATTATACAACGCAACGCAGTGCATTGAATAAGGTAGAACTTTTAAATAAAGAGCTCGAGTCTTTTTCATATTCGGTTTCCCATGATTTAAGGGCACCATTACGGTCAATTGATGGATATACGCAGATCCTGATAGAAGATTACGCACCAAAAATGGATGCTGAAGGAAACAGACTTTTGCAGGTAGTGGTTAACAATGCAAGAAGAATGACCCGTTTAATCGATGACCTTTTGGATTTTTCCCGCGTTGGCAGAAAGGAAATTGATAAAACAACAGTTCAGGTAAACTCATTGGTGAGCACAGTGATAACAGAAGTTAAAGCCATGGAGCCCGCTGATCGCGAGATTGAATTTGTTGTTCATCCGCTTGAACCATGTATGGCTGATCCCAATTTGTTAAGACAGGTTTGGTATAACCTGATTTCAAACGCAGTAAAGTATACGCGAAAGACGCCACATGCACGCATTACAATATCATCAATCCGTCATGCAGAGGAACTGGAATATAGCATTTCCGATAATGGTACGGGATTCGATATGGCTTATGCCCACAAATTGTTTGGTGTATTTCAACGGCTACATCGCCAACAAGAGTTTGAAGGGACAGGAGTGGGGCTAGCCATAGTTCATCGTATTATAACACGACACGGAGGTAGCATTCGCGCACAAGGAAAAGTAAATGAAGGGGCTGAATTTCATTTTTCATTGCCCTTAAAAGGCTAAGCGTTGATGAAAATAAATTGATGTTTTAGTAAGGTAAAAGACGGAAGGCAGAAAACCTAATTAACTTTCACGTGCGTGCGGAAAGGAGGCATTAGATTTTTATTTGATACAAACGGGAATACTATGCTGAAATTATCCTTTGTGATAAAGTCAAATATCGAGGAATACATGAGTTTGAGGTGCTTCGTAAGATCAAAAATGACCCTTATCGGAAAATTACGCCGGTGGTCGTTTTCGCATCGTGAAAGGAGGAACGAGACACCATTGAACCGTATATATAAGTCGTCATTGTCTGCTTATTAAACCGGTGGAACCCGGACAGTGATTAAAGCTGACTATTGCTTTTCTTGCTGTAGTGTTTCTACCGTCTGAATATTAACCTAAACAACTTTGCATGGAACGAGACTTAAAAATTCTGATGCTTGAAGATCTTCCTGAGGATATTGGTTTGATCGAACATATTCTTCGGAAAGAGGGGATACATTTTGAAAGCCGCTACGCAGACACAAAAGATGAGTACGTGAAAGCATTGGAAGAATTTCTTCCGGACGTTATTCTTTCCGACCATGCATTACCTCAATTCAATTCTGTGGAAGCCCTGACCATTTGTCGTAAAAATTCACTAAATACACCGTTTATTCTTGTAACAGGAACCGTTTCGGAAGAATTTGCTGTGAGTTGTTTAAAACAGGGTGCTGATGATTACGTACTGAAATCAAATTTAGTACGATTACCTACTGCCATTGTGAATGCATTGAAGCAACGGAATGTAGAGTATAAAAGAAAAAAGGCGGAGCGTACATTACGCAAACAAAATGAAGAGCTTGTTAAAATCAATAAAGAACTTGATAGTTTCGTCTATAGTGTTTCTCATAATTTAAGAGCACCTCTTATGTCTGTGCTTGGACTTTTACGACTGGCACAGGTGGAGGTTGAACGGTTTGGAAAAGAAAACAACATATTGCTGAGTTATTTCGGCATGATGGAACACAGCATCAATAAGCTCGACGATACGCTGAAAGAAATTTTGGATTATTCCCGAAATGCGCGTTCTGAAATCAAAAATGAAAAAGTGGATTTAAAAGCGTTGATTGAGGATGGCTTTGACCGGCTTAAATATCATGAAGGCAGCGAACAGATCGAAAAACTTGTAAATATCGAAGAACATAGTGTGTTCTGTTCTGATCCCAACAGGTTGAGCGTTGTTTTGAATAACCTGATTTCAAATTCGATTAAGTACCGTGATCTTCATAAAAAAAATCAATACATTAAAATTCAGGGAAAGGTTAATGAAACCATGGCCCGGATAGAATTTCATGACAATGGAATTGGAATTCCGGAAGAATTGTTGAATAAAATCTACGATATGTTCTTTCGGGCAACAGAACGAAGCGAAGGAGCCGGACTTGGATTATATATTGTAAAAGAAACGATCGAAAAGCTGGGCGGACGTATCGAAACTACATCCGAGGTTGGATCGGGAACCTCATTCATACTGGAAATCCCCAACAGAATATAGTTCAAAGTTCAAAGTTCATGGTTCAAAGTTTCAAAGTTCAAAGTTCAAGGTTAGGTTGATTTCGAAAATGAAGCGCTTGCGAAGTTGTTTGAGGTTTGATGTCTGATGTTTGAGGTTGGAGTTCGAAAATATTTTAGGTTAGCGAAAACAACTTGAAAGCTGTAGTCAATTCCAAACTCGTAATATCCTGGTAGCTTGTATCTCATACCTCGTACTTTTACTTTGTACCTTGTACTTTGTATCTCGTACTTGAGACTACTGCCCAATAAACTCGCAGCTCGCAGCTCACAGCTTTTCGAAAAACGCAACAGATATCTAAAACCACCCCTGTAATTTGCAGCTTGAAGCTTATCGAAAACGACTTTCGAATCTGCACTCAATACCCTATCGCTGTATCATCGCCACGTGGATCAGCGCCGGCTTCAAGTTTTCCGTCGGGTCGCACAAGAATGGCATCAACGCGGCCCAATTGACCATCCAAAAGTTTTATTTGATGTCCCATCGTTTCCAGTTGCTTCAATTCGGTAGAATTCATGGCATCTCTTTCCATAAGTATTTCATCGGGTAGCCATTGGCTATGGATTCGTTTTGCCGCAACAGCATCCTGCATTTTCATCTTAAAGTCAACAACATTCATAATGGTTTGAAACACGGACGTAATGATAGAAGTGCCTCCGGGAGTTCCAAGTACCATAAACAATTTACCTTCTTTTTCTAAGATCGTCGGTGTCATACTACTCAGCATTCTTTTTGCCGGTTCTATTTTATTGGCTTCGCCACCAATCGCCCCATACAGGTTGGCATGACCAGGCTTTACGCTGAAATCATCCATTTCATTATTCAGTAGGAAACCTGATCCCGCTACAACAATGCGTGAACCGTAGCTGCCATTCAACGTGGTTGTTACAGCCACCGCGTTTCCGTGTTGATCAATGACGGAGAGATGTGTTGTTTCCGTCGACTCTCTTCCAGGTATTACACCTTCCCTAACGGATGCGCTGGGCGTTGCCCGATAGGGATCAAATGATGTCATACGGTCATTACAATAATTTTTATCGATGAGCTGTTCAACCGGAACAGGATAATAAGCAGGATCTCCGAGATAGCTTGCACGGTCCGCATATACCCTCCGTTGAGCCTCGGTAAACAAATGGATCGATGCTGCAGTGTTATGGCCGAGCTGCCCCACATCAAAAGTCTCTACCATATTTAAAAGCTGAAGAAGCGCAACGCCCCCACTAGAGGGCGGTGGCATGGAGAATACTTTGTATCCTTTATACGTACCAACAACAGGGTCTCGCCATATCGGCTGATAGGCGTTGAGATCTTCATGCGAAATCAATCCATTCCCGCGATCCATCTCTGCGACAATGTCATCAGCAGTTTTACCAGTGTAAAACCCATCAGCACCGTAGTCTCTGATTCGTTCCAGTGTTCTGCCAAGATCAACATAACGAATACTGTCTCCGGCATGCCAATCACGGATAAGAAATGCTGGAATAATTGTATTGTTTTCTTGTAGTGCTTTTTGAATATAATTTAACCCACTTGCTTCAGATTCAGTAAGTGTAAAACCATTTAGCGCAAGATCGATGGCAGGTTGTACAAGTTCCCGCCATGACAGCTTTCCGTAACGCTGATGAGCTTCTGCCAAACCTGCCACAGTACCAGGCACACCACTGGCCAGGTGGCTTTTTATACTAAGATTTTCAATGACGTTACCTTGCGCATCCAGAAACATGTTAGTACTCGATCGGCCAGGAGCTTTTTCCCGATAGTCGAGTGTAGTAACGGCACCATCTTTTGTACGATATACCATAAAACCACCTCCGCCGATATTTCCTGCTGAAGGGTATACGACAGCCAAAGCGAATTGCGTTGCAATAGCAGCGTCGACCGCATTACCGCCGCGACGCAGTATTTCCAGGCCGGCAATTGAAGCTAGGGGATGGGCCGATACAACCATAGCTGAATCGCTGGTCACTTGGGTTTTTACTGCCCTTCGTTGCTTTACCGTAGTACAGGTAACTAATGTTAAGGCGAGTAAAAGCAGAATAAGACGATTCATCTTTGGTCCGGTTGATTATATGGGAATAAAAGTATTAATTCCCTCAAAGTTAACCAGGGGAAGGAATATATCACGGGTAAAATATTAATGTAAGCATGAGCCTAAGGAAAGAAAAGGCAGCCAGATTGAAAGTGCAGGTGTTGGACAACACGTTGAAATTGATTGGAAAAAAATCATTCGAAGATCTCTATGTCGATGACATTTGTGATAAGGTGAAGATTTCTAAGGTTACGTTGTTCAAATACTTTCCACAGAAGGAAGATATTCTACTTTATTATTTCCGGATATGGTGCTTGAGCAGAACGGTTGACTTTGTTCAGAAGCCCAAAGAAGGTATTCAGGCAGTTTATTATCTGTTTGATAAGTTCAGTGAAGAATACGATGAACGACCTGGATTTATGCTCAGCCTGATGGGATATTTGTCTGATCTGAAACGCGCGCCCAAACCATTCCCTGTTAAGGCTGAAGAAAAAAAATTATTGTTTCCGGAGATAGAGAATGTCGTTAACATTGAAATATTATCTCTTGATCAGATGCTGGATAAGTTTGTTCTTGAATCGATTTTCAGAAAAGAGATAACAAAATCATCGGCCACACGTGATATCACCAATCTCATCACCGCCATTCTCATTGGTGGTGTCGTTACTAACCATCTCAATCAAATTGCGTCTACAAAACAGTTCTTCCGTAGAAATCTTGATCTTTTGTTGAAGGGATTACAATGATTAAAAAGGAATGTTAATCCAGGATCGGTTAGCTAATTCCTCATCCGGACCATCTTAACGCGTTTTATTTTTTTGTCTTTCTTACGATTAAACCAGCTGTGATGGTACTTTGGTTTCACCACACGGACTGTAGAACCGGTGTTTTTGCTACACGAGGGCAGAAGTAAAAGCAGGACAAAACAGAAAAGCAGCGTTTTTCTCATGGAGTCAGAACGTCAAAAATACTTTTTTTTTATTTTTTGATATCCTTTTTCATCAAACGGTTTCAGAATTTCCACGTATAAGTATCTTTGTTATGATATCTAACCCCTGAAATGACCGTTTATCGGATAATATGTACTTGTTACCGCCTAACCAACTTTTTGAATATGAAAAAATTATACTGTCTGTTTGGTGTATTAATTCTTTTTAGTACCTCCGTTTCAGCCCAGGACGAAGGCACCATTGTAAAGCGTGAAAGGCTTGCGCGTGCCAATAACATTTTCCTCGGTATTGGTCCATCGTTTACATTTGGAAAAAATATTGGTGATTATAGTCTTGGATTTAACGGTGAAGTCGGATTTTTAAAACGGATGAACCGCGTGTTATCCATTGGTCCGTCAATTTCTTATTTAAGTTTTGACTATGATCCGGAAAAGACTGGTTTTAAAAACGTTTTTATAGGTGGCCCGTATGTTGATCAATGGGGGGATAGTTACTATGGCGGGATGCGCGTGGATCTTAAGGGCGGAAACTTAGCAATCACCTCGCTTGCATTTACGGCCAAAATAAATTTCGTCCCGGTAAAAGATAATACAAAGTTCTCTGTATATGGTTTTGTTAAACCTTTTATCAGCGTTGTTTCGAGATCTGAGGTGACCGGGTTAGCTTATGTTTATACGAATTATGGAGATCCTGAAGATCCGCAGGATTGGGAGGATACCGGGGCAGTGGTTGAACTTGATCCAGAAGATTCTGATTTCGAAGTTAGTGATAAACTGAAAGAAGGAACGGAAGTGACAGGCGGAATTTTTATCGGCCCGGGTGTTGAGTACAATCCGGGAAAAAACATATCTTTTTTCGCCCAGGCTTCGTTTGGTTATACTTTCCCAGTAACATTTGTAAGTAGTGAAAAATATGAAGGATTCGAACTTGAAGATGTGAATGAAGAATATCCGATGACAAAGGAAGGATTTCCTTCTATTAATATTCAACTCGGGATATCATTTAACTTTTAATGCGCCAGTAACAAGTTAAAATAAAACGATGAAGACGTTAAAGATCACATCAGGTATATTCTTTCTGTTATGTCATGTAGCCTGTATAGGGCAATTCAAGCTATACGAAAAAGGCTATGATAGCTACAAGCAGGGCAAGTATGAAGAATCGTCCAGGTATCTATCCGAGTATCTCACCAAAGGAACACGTGATAAAGCCATCGATGTGGAGGTCTTTTATATTCGCGCGCTTTCGTACTACAAAGTAAATAAGTTTGACAAGGCGATCCCGGATTTTGAAGAAACCATTTTGCGGAACCATCCCAACAAAGGAAACATATATTGGTTTCTTGCCAAATGTCATGTTCAATTGGGAGAGAAACAGGAAGGTATCGATCATTACAACAGCGCCATCCGTGAGCTTGGTTCGAATAACCAAATTAAAGCCAGGCTTCTTTTTGAGCGAAGTCAGATTCATACAAGCCTGGGAAATCTGCTTCTGGCTTATGAAGATCTTAAGGAAGGAAAATCCGCTGATCCCAACAACGATGATATAGCGAAAGAAATTTCTAAAGTCGAAAAACAAACTACCCTTGCTTCCCGAACGCCTGAGAACGCAAAAAAGGATGCAACTGGAACTCCCAAAAAGAAGGAACAAACGAATTCGAAAAAGCAACCCGTTGTTGTAGCAAAGAAGGATAACACCGTACCTGCTGTTTCAACAGTTCAAACGGCTTCGCCTGCAACTGTTTCTAATGCTGTGCAGACACCAGTGGTAACACAACCCACCTTAGCGGATGTGTACAAAGATGAGAAACGATATGCATTGGTTATTGGTAACTCAAAGTATTCCAAAGACATCGGGGAATTAAGAAACCCGGTGAATGACGCCACCGATATGGCAGCGGAATTAAAAGCTTCCAATTTTGATGTACAGTTACTCACAAATGCGACCTATGGCCAGATTCGTGTTGCCTTATTAAAGTTTAAGGATAAGATTGACGGTGGAAATAAAGACAATACGGTAGCACTGTTTTACTATGCCGGCCACGGTTTATTATTCGAAGACGAAAACTACCTTGTACCAGTTGATGCGAGCGTCGAATATCAGGATGATATACCAAGGTATTGTTTTCCAATTCAGCGCATGGTGCTTTCCAATATGGAGCGCTCGAATTCCAGGATGAACATCGTCATCCTGGATGCCTGCCGTAACAATCCTTTTCCGGCGGTACATCGTTCAATAGGTGGGGGGCTTGGAGAGATGAGAAGAGCCCGCGGTTCTTTTATCGCCTACGCAACAGCACCAGGTTCTGTCGCGAGTGATGGTAAAGGAAGAAATGGTTTGTACACCCAGGAATTATTGAAGTCTATGAAGAAACCAGGCCTCACTATCGAACAGGTATTCAAAGATGTACGCGCCAACGTGCTTAAACTGAGTGACGACAAACAGAATACGTGGGACAGCTCTAATATTATCGGGGAGTTTTATTTTAAATTTTAAAAGTAACCGACCGCTAAAATTTTCTTCACAAACTTTGGAGAAAACAAAGTCAAAGTTATCTTTGCACTCCCTTTTAGCAGCCATCGCAGTGAAGAAGGAAGTTCTGAGAAGGTGATGAAGAATTGGTCTGGTAGTTCAGCTGGTTAGAATGCCTGCCTGTCACGCAGGAGGTCGCGGGTTCGAGTCCCGTCCGGACCGCAAAAGCCCACGAAAGTGGGCTTTTGTATTTTATACCACTTCAGTTACTGCGGGTTCGAGTCCGGACGGGACTGCTCAGCCATAAATTCCCGGCCGATTGTTCTCTCTTCATAACTTCCCTCTTTTCTCTCGTAAAATTCTCTGGTTCATTACCGATATTTGGCAATACTTTTAACTTTGTGGCCTCACAATCAAAAACTATGTTATTGGATTTTGAAAAACCTATCGCCGAGTTAGAATCGAAGTTGCAGGATATGAAGCACTTAGCCAGCGGTAGTGACAAAGAAGTTCAGGCTGCGGTTAAGGCCTTGGAGAAGAAGATTCTCAACCTGAAAAAAGAAACTTTTGAAAACCTTACCGGCTGGCAACGGGTTCAGCTTTCACGACATCCCGATCGTCCATATACGCTCGATTATATCTACGAAATTACTTCTGATTTTATCGAATTGCACGGAGATAGAACCGTTTCCGACGATAAAGCTATGGTGGGCGGGCTCGGTACAATCGACGGACAAACCTTTATGTTGATTGGTCAGCAGAAAGGCCGGAATACGAAACAACGGCAATTGCGTAACTTCGGCATGGCGAACCCTGAAGGTTATCGAAAAGCGCTACGCCTGATGAAAATTGCCGAGAAGTTCAATAAGCCAATCATTACTTTTATTGATACTCCGGGCGCGTTCCCTGGTCTCGAAGCTGAAGAAAGAGGTCAGAGCGAAGCCATTGCGCGCAACCTGAAGGAGATGTTCATGCTTAAAGTGCCCGTCATTTGTATTATTATTGGCGAGGGTGCATCAGGTGGAGCGTTGGGTATTGCCATTGGTGATCGGGTTATGATGTTACAAAATTCCTGGTATTCAGTAATTTCACCTGAAAACTGTTCTACCATTTTGTGGAGAAGCTGGGATTATAAGGAACAAGCTGCTGAACTCCTTAAGCTTACCGCCAAGGACATGCATGCGCTTCGCCTCGTTGATGGAATAATAGATGAACCGCTTGGTGGTGCGCATACCGATATAAAATGGATGGCCAACGAAGTGAAGAAGGTTATTTTGAAGAGCACACGGGAACTTCAAAAGCAATCTCCCGAAGAGCGAATTCAAAACCGAATAAACAAATTCTGCGCCATGGGTGTGGTAAAAGAATGATTGTTGTCATTGATAAATCAAGAAGGCCGCACTACTGTGGCCTTCTTTTTTTTCTATATTAAACCTGATCGTATGGGATACGTTACATCAATATTGTTTTAGTTTAACGCCCATAGACCTTTTCTCGGAGAGGACAGGGTGAGGCAATAAAAAACAAGTGGAAACAAAACAGTATTGATGTATAATGTAGAAATGTAGAAGTATTGGATCTAAGTCAATTAAAAAATTTACTGGACGATGAAACTTCACGTGATCAATACCGGATATTTCAAACTCGATGGGGGTGCCATGTTTGGGGTTGTACCAAAGGCCATCTGGCAAAGGACAAATCCGGCAGATGAAAAAAATCTTTGCACCTGGGCGATGCGATGTTTGCTTTTGGAACATGATAACCGTTTGATCTTGGTTGACAATGGTATTGGAGACAAGCAGGACGCAAAGTTTTTTAGCTTTTATTATTTGCACAACGGTACGGGTATTGTCAACACGCTTCATCAAGCCGGGTTTCACGAAGATGATGTCACCGATATGTTCTTAACACATCTTCACTTCGATCACTGCGGAGGTGGCGTTCGATATGTGCAAGATAAGCCAGTGCTTACTTTTAAAAACGCAACATACTGGTCTAACGAAGATCACTGGACCTGGGCGACGAAACCCAATCCAAGGGAGAAAGCCAGCTTCCTCACGGAGAATATTCTTCCTATGCATGAAAGTGGTCAACTTAAATTTATTGATGTGCAGGCGCCTTCTCCATTTCAATCACTCGACATCCTTTACGTTGATGGCCATACGGATAAGATGATGATTCCGAAAATTCGATACAGAGATCATACCATCTGTTACGTGGCGGATCTTTTGCCATCGGTAGGACATATCCCTTTGCCGTATGTAATGGGCTACGACACGCGTCCATTATTAACACTCGAAGAAAAAGAACGCTTCTTAAATGAAGCTGCCGATAATAATTATGTCTTGTTTTTCGAACATGATCCCGAGCACGAATGCTGTACGGTGAAACGAACCGAAAAAGGAATACGACTTGACAGAACGTTTTCACTCAGCGAACTCGGCTAAACAGCTACGAGCTGTGAGCTACGAGCCGCGAGTATGGTTTCGGAAGACTTGATAATGTACTGCTTACTTAAGAAATAATCTCGGCCATGACTTGCAACTCCGAATGCATCGGATTTTAACAAAACAAACTCGATTTCTATGGTTTACGCAAGCGCATTTTGGTAATGTTTTTCATACTCCCTGTTGTTTTTTATACACGAGAAAATCCGACTTATTAACTTATTACGCACAGCATTCAAC